>Ga0209012_1000253_pt1 | contig 81908 bp, 80 predicted proteins | sample RS3BMetagenome_FD_184735 | JGI IMG/M metagenome (GOLD analysis project Ga0209012, IMG submission 184735) | Ferric oxide microbial mat and aquatic microbial communities from Rainbow Spring, Yellowstone National Park, USA - RS3B (SPAdes) (version 3) ... | reverse complement strand
CGGCGCTCCGGTTCCTTCGGCCACTCGACCTCGAAGGTGGCTCCGGTCACCAGCCAGCCGGAGGGGACCTCGGTGCCGTCGTCGGCGAACAACCGCAAGAGCACCGAGACGGACTCGACGGCTTCGCGGTGGGCCTCGAAGTCCTCGAGTGCGACCTTGCTCGTTGGCTTGCCCTGGTCGTCGTGCAGCAGCGTTCCCCCGGTGCTCTCGGCGACGTGGGCAGCCTGGGTCTTGGTCGGCATCTGGACGATCACGCTACGGCCTCTCCCCGCAGGCCACCTCGACCGCACGTCTGGCTCGGTTGGCTGCCGAGCGCGGACCGTAGCGACGGGCGCACAGCGACGTGAGCAGCTCCGTGGCGTCTCGAACGAGGTCGTCGTCCACCTCGGAGGGGTCCACCACGACCAGCGCACGGCCCTCGACCTCCAGCGCGGCCTCGACGTACTCGGCTCCGAAGCGACAGCACCGGTCCCGGTGCTCGACGATGATCGTCGTCACGGACCTGTCCCTGAGCACGGCGAGGAACTTGCGTCGATGCCCAGTGAGGGCAGAGCCGACCTCGGTCACCACCTGCTCTACCGAGTAGCCGTGCTCCGTCGCCCAGGCCACGATCCTTGCCACCTGGCGGTCGAGATCCGTGCGCTGGTCGGCAGACGAGACTCGGGCATCGACGACCGTGCGACGGGGGCTAGGTGCCGTTGCTGTTGCCAGGTCACCGACGAGCATGAGCTTGCCCATCGTGCGAGCAGGCACCGGGAGCTTGCCCTCGCGATACCAGCGCTAAGCGGTTTGGGGATGGATGCCTTGGGCACGTGCCCACTCACGAAGGTTCACCATTGCATGGTATCGCATGCTGGATTGCCAAGAGTTGCTACCCCCGGTGAGCGCAACCGTGGTGGGTGCTCTTGGCACACTGCACGCCCAGCTGCGTAACCTGGCGGCAAGCTGCGCTCTCGCAGGGGCCCGCGCGCTCTCGCTCGCTGCGTGGGAAGCGCACGGGGTCCTCGAGCTCGATGCAGCAGCAGCCAGGCTTGATGTTGCGAGCTGCATGGCCGGATCTGGTCCGCCGGGTACTGCCTGGAGCGTGACGGTCGATTCTCCCACCACCCTCCTCGTCAGCGTCAGCACCCCGATCCACCTTCCACTGCTGGCCTGGCTCGATCCTGGATCGCTGACCGTGCATGCCGAGGCCGCTGCGTCGGAGGTTCCAGCAGGTTAGGAAGCACCCTGGTGACAGTAGGCTTGCGGCGTGCGCCACCTCGCGATCGACGCGACGCGCCGTGAGGCGACCCTCGTCGTCGCCGCGGAACGGCTGCCCGAGCCTCTGCGCCGCGAGCTTGGCGCCAGAGCTCGTGGTGGCCTTGCGACGATCGAGCTACCCCGCACGTCCCACCCAGCGCCCGTTGTGGCCCTCGAGGCCGAGGGTTGGCGCTGCGAGATCGCCGAGCGCCGCATCCGCCTCGAGGGGGCGACGAATTTCCGAGACGCAGGCGGACTGACCACAGTAGACGGGATCGTGCCGTGGCGCTGGCGCTACCGCTCGGAGAACTTGGCGCGCTTGAGTGTGAAGGACTGGGATATCCTGGAGGCGCTCGACATCCGTCTCGTCCTCGACCTACGCACCGCGGAGGAAGCCAGCGCAGCACCCACCCAGGCCCCTTCCTTCATCGAGGTCCGATCCTGCCCCATGAGCGCCCCCCTCGCCGGCGCCGAGGACGCGACGACCGCCATCCTCAACGGTGCGCTGCGGTGCGTTCGACCCGACGACCTGGTGCGCCACTACGCAGCGCTCGTTGAAGCGCACGCACCGCGGCTCGACGAGGTGGTCGAGGTGCTGGAGGAGCACCCCAGCCCGGTGCTGGTGCACTGCACCGCCGGCAAGGACCGCACCGGCATCGCGATCGCGCTGTGGCAGCTGCGCCACGGCGTGCACTACCACGCTGCCGTGGAGGACTTTGGTCTGTCGAACCTCTTGCGAACCCAGCCGCGCTTCCTCGAGCTCCGGGAAGCGATCGCAAGGGTCGGCACCGACCCCCGCGCGGTGCGTCCCTACCTGAGCGCCCACGTTCCCGCCCTCGACCTCGCCCTTGAGCTGCTGGGGAGTACGAGGCGCCCGTGGAACCCCAAGCACCCTCAGTAGGCTTGCTTCCCGCCCGCGGTGGCGGTAGGGTACAACGAAGAGCAGCGAAGCCGCGAACACCGCGCAGGGGGGTACGCATGCCTGATCCGACCATCGAAGCGCTGTACGACGAACGCCGACTGTTCCCCCCACCCCCTGAGGTGGTCCAGGGTGCGGCCGTCACGTCAAAGGAGATCTACGAGCGCGGTCGCGACCCGATCGCCTACTGGGAGGCCGAGGCCGAGGGCATCGTGTGGCGCCGGCGCTGGACGCAGGTCCTGGACTGGACGAACCCTCCCTTTGCGAGGTGGTTCGTCGACGCGACCCTCAACGTCACCGAGTCCTGCCTGGACCGCCACGCCGCTGCCACCCCCGACAAGGTTGCCTACTACTTCGAAGGTGAAGAGGGCGACACACGTACGATCACCTACCGAGAACTCCTCGAGGACACCTGTCGCCTCGCTAACGGCCTGGCGCAGCTCGGCGTGTCGAAGGGCGACCGGGTGGCCATCTACATGGGCATGATCCCGGAGTTCCCGATCGCGCTGCTGGCGTGCGCCCGCCTGGGGGCCGTGCACTCGGTGGTCTTTGGGGGCTTCTCGGCCGACGCCCTCGCCGACCGCATCAACGACGCCCAGGCGAGCGTGCTCATCACCTGCGACCAGTCGCGCCGCAAGGGACAGGCGATCGAGCTTAAGCGCATCGCCGACCAGGCGCTCGAGCGCTGCCCCAGCGTACGCCACGTGGTCGTCGTCGAGCGCACCGGAGCCGACGTTCCCATGATGCCGGGCCGCGACGTGGCCTATCGCGAGCTGATCGCCACCCAACCTCCGACGCGCGAGGCAGCCGAGACCTCCAGTGAGGACCCGCTCTACATCCTTTATACCTCCGGCACGACCGGCAAGCCCAAGGGGATCGTCCACACGACCGGGGGCTACCTCGTGGGTGCGGCCAGCACGCACCGACTCGTCTTCGACCTGCGCCCGAACGACGTCTACTGGTGTACGGCCGACATCGGGTGGGTCACCGGTCACTCCTACGTCGTCTACGGCCCACTGGCCAACGGTGCGACCAGCGTGCTCTACGAGGGGGTACCGGACTACCCCAACCGCGACCGCTACTGGGCGATCATCGAGAAGTACCGCGTCACGCAGCTCTACACAGCGCCGACCTCCATTCGCACCTTCATGAAGTGGGGCGACGAGTACCCCCGCCGCCACGACCTCAGCTCCCTGCGGATTCTCGGCACGGTCGGCGAGCCCATCAATCCAGAGGCGTGGATGTGGTACCGGGAGGTGATCGGTAACGGACGCTGCCCGGTCGTCGACACCTGGTGGCAGACCGAGACCGGCGCCATGATGATCGCACCCATCCCCGCCGTGACGCCGACGAAGCCCGGGTCGGCAACGATTCCGTTGCCAGGCGTGCAGGCCGACGTCGTCGACGACCAGGGTGCCTCCGTCCCGCTGGGCCAAGGCGGCTACCTGGTCTTGACCCACCCCTGGCCGTCGATGGCCAGGACGATCTTCGGGGACCCCCAGCGCTACATCGACACGTACTGGGCTCGCTTCTCCGATCCCCCGAACGGCCGCTGGCGCTACTTCGCCGGCGACGGGGCCAAGCGCGACGAGGACGGCTACTACTGGCTCCTCGGGCGCGTCGACGACGTGATGAATGTCTCCGGTCATAGGATCTCCACCCTTGAGGTGGAGTCGGCCCTGGTTGACCATCCGGCCGTCGCCGAGGCGGCCGTCATCGGCCGATCGGATCCGATTACCGGCCAGGCGATTGCGGCCTTCGTGACTCTACGGGCTGGCGTCGAGGGCGACCAGGCGCTCATCGCGGAGCTGCGCGAGCACGTGGCGTCGCGCATCGGCAAGATCGCACGCCCAGCCTCGATCGTCTTCACCGACGAGCTTCCGAAGACGCGCTCTGGCAAGATCATGCGGCGCCTGCTGCGTGACATCTCGGAGCAGCGCCAGCTCGGCGACGTCACCACACTCGCCAATGCGGACGTGGTCGCCGAGATCGCTGAGCGGGCTCGCGAGCAGCAAACGAACCAGTCGGACTAGATCCGCGATCATCGATCCGTGGCCTCGGCCGCGTCGATCGCTCGGCACAGGCCGAGCAAGCTCCGCGCGTTGCGCGGTCGGACCCGTGTTCAGCCAGTCGGCTGGCCGGGCCCAACTCCATGAGGGGGGAAAGGAGTACCTACCGTGACCATGACCGATCAACCCACCGAGATCCACGTTTCGTCGGTGCGGGCCACAGCAGACCCCGGTCCACTGGGCCTCGCCGGCTTCGCATTGACCACCTTCGTCCTGAGCACGTTCAACGCCGGCATCGTCGCTGGCTCCCTCGTCGGCGTCGTCTTGCCGCTCGCCCTCTTCTACGGGGGGCTCGCGCAGTTCCTCGCCGGGATGTGGGAGTTCAAGCGCGCCAACGGCTTCGGCGCCGTTGCCTTCACGACCTACGGAGCCTTCTGGATGTCGTTCGCAGCCTACGCCTATTACATCTTGCCGAAGCTGCCGGCTGCGACCGCCTACGAGGCCACGGGCCTCTACCTCCTGGCCTGGACCATCATCACCGTGATCCTCTTCGTCGCCTCGCTCGGGCTCTCCGGCTTTCTCAAGGTCCTCTTCGCGCTGCTGGCGCTCACGTTCCTCGCGCTCACCGTCGGTGCGCTGGGCCAAAGCTCTTCTCTGACCAAGATCGGCGGCTACCTCGGCATCGTCACCGCCGTCGTCGCCTGGTACGGCGTCCTTGCCAACCTCACCAACCAGAGCTTCCAGCGCAAGGTGCTGCCGCTCTAGCGGGTCTCCCACGCTGTCGCGACGACGCGCGCGGCGCGAGCCGACAGGGGGGAGGGGCCGAGCAGCTCGCCGAGCAAGCGCAGCTGACGACGCCCCTCCTCCTCGTCCCCGGCGGCCAGCGCCTCGGCGAGTGCCACGAGTACCGTCGGCAGCTCCCGCAGATCCTCCCGCTGGTTGAGCCGCGAGATCGTGGCTGCCTCGCGCGCCACGCTCGCTACGTCCCCGCGCTCCATGGCATCGAGCGCCCGCTCCAGGGCGCTTACGACCTGGCGCTGTCTGAGTCCGTCCATGCCCGCAAGGCCTCCAACACGGCATCGACGTCGCGCACCTCGATGGCGAGCGCGGCAAGCTCCCACGGATCCCGGAGCCGCTCGAGGCGGGCGGCGAGCTCGGCGTGCTCCCTCGGCGTGCAGCCTTGCCCAAGCAGCACCGCAAGCTGCCGGCGTAGACCGCTCCCATCCCCGTCGAGCAAGGCTCCGAGTTGCTCGGCGTCGCGCTTGGTGAGCCGCCGTGCGTTCACGACCCGGCTCCAAACCTCTCGAGCTCCTCAGCCGCCAGGCGAGCTGCGATCGCGTCGGCGACCAGTCGACCTCGGAGCGAGAGCCGTACCCGCGTCGTCCCAGCTGGCTCGACGAAGGGCTCGAGCCACGACGGAACTCGGTCCAGCTCGACACCGTCGCGTTGGCGCAGCCCCAGGTAGATCCGCTCCAGGGCCAGCTGCTTCTCGTCGAGGACCTCGAGGCCCTCGCGTGGGACCAGTCCAGCCCGTACCCGCTCGCGCCACCTCGGCCAACTCGCAACGTTCCAGGAACGACGCGAACCCACGTAGGAGTGCGCGCTCGGGCCGAGGCCAACGTACGGATCGTGACGCCAGTAGACCTGGTTGTGACGGCTCTCCTCACCGGGGCGAGCCCAGTTCGACACCTCGTAGCAGACGTAGCCTGCCGACGAGAGCACCGCATCGGCGTGCTCGTAACGTCGGGCGAGTACCTCCTCGTCGAGGATCACGGAGCGAAGGAGTGACCCCGGCTCGATGGTCAGTGCGTAGGTGGAGACGTGGCCGATTCCGAGCCCCACGACCGCCTCCAGGGTTGCATGCCAGCTCTCGTCGGTCTCCTGCGGGGAACCGAAAATGAGGTCGGCGCTCCAGCGAAGCGCCGGCGCGCCGGCACGAGCGGCCTCGATGCGGGCGAGTGCGTCGCGTCCTCGGTGCGCTCGCCCGAGCGCACCGAGGACGCGATCGTCCACCGACTGGAGCCCCACCGAGACCCGCACCACGCCGAGCGCCTGCCAACGTCGAGCGCGCACGGGGTCGAGGTCCTCCGGGTTGACCTCGATAGTGACCTCCGTCCCCTCGTCGAGCGCTACCACCCGGAGCAGCCGGGCGAGCGCGCGGTCATCAAGGCACGACGGGGTGCCGCCCCCGAGGAATAGACTCGTGGCAACGAAGCCATCGCAGAGTTCACCCTCCTCGATGCGTTGCCGCAGCTCCGCTGCGACGTCGTCGACGAAGGCTGCATCAGGCTCGCGAATGGCGACCGCGAAGTCGCAGTAGCGGCACCGCCGCCGACAGAACGGTACGTGCACGTAGACGGCGCCACGCGCAAGCCCCTCCACGCGATCGAGGCTAGCGGGGTTCGGGTTGGGTACGCAGCCCGAGTTCTTCGAGGTGCTCGATCATGCCCTCGAGGGTCAGGCCCAGCAGGGCGCCGATGATGCGCAGGTCGTCAAGGCGCACGGTGAGCATGCGCCCATTGAAGTCCTGTCGCTGGACCTGGATCATCTGGACGTAGCGCTCGAGGAGCTCACGCTCGGGACCCTCCAGGCTGCGGAGCCTGGCAAGATCAATGGTGCACTTCGTGGGGGTACTCGACCGAGGCGTGCGTCCCTCTCGCTCGAGCCGCACCAGGTCGATGGTAACGAAGTCATCCTGGAGAATCCGTGCCGCCTCCGAGGAGGCGTTACCAGGCATCGAGTCCGACGGCGGCTTGGGCAGCAGCTGCTCGACGTCGACTCGGTAGAAGGCGGCGAGACGCCGCAGCCGTGGCACCGAGATCGAGCGCTCACCTCGCTCGTAGGCGCCAAGCACCGAAGCCTTGAACTCGCCGTTGGAGAGCGCCTCGACGGCCTGCAGGCTGTAGCGTTGCTGCTTGCGCACGTGCCGCAGACGCCGACCCACTTCCCTCGCGTACGCACGCTCAGCGCTGTCCACCGCCACTCCTTCCGCTCCTCAAGCCACGCCCTGCGCGAGCCACCACCACTAGCGTCAATGGTAACCGTTCTAGCGCTCTGTGTCGAAGATTCCGTCACGGAACGCAACAAGCAACGCTCCCGCGACTACCGCCGCCGTCTCGACCCGCAGGATTCCACCCGGAAGCCGCACCCTTGGATACGCCCCCACCAGCTCGAGGCGCCCCGACTCTGGCCCGATGACCACGGTCCGCACACGCGCTGGGAGCTCCCCGCCCTCCGGATCGGCGATTGCCCATTCGTCCTCAACAACCGCTGAAAGCTCGCGCGGCTTCTCGATGCGCAACACCCAGGGTTGCTCTGCCTGCTGGGCGGCCTCGCGGGCAACGCGGGCCAAGCGATCCAGCTCCGACGGCGAGGGTGCTGCGCCTCCCCGACGATCTTGGGGGCCCACCAGCGGCTGGAACACGTCGACGCCGAGCTCGGCGAGCTTGGCGACCAGCCAGCCGAGACGCTCCCGCGAGGGCAAGAACGAGGCTACGCGCACCGGGTACGACCTCGGAGGCACGATCACCACCTCGCCGGCCTGCGAGAAGCGAACCTCCTCGCGGTCGAGTTCGGCGATCGTGGCACGGACCACGCGTCCAGTACCGTCGCCGACGCTAACCGCATCACCAACACGCAGCCTGCGTGCCCTGAGGTGCTGCACCACCAAGGGGCCACCTCGTAGCGCGTCGAACTCGTCGAGGACGAAGAAGGGCTCAAGCCGACCAGGCGGTGCCGACACGCGCCTACTTGAAGGCCGAACGCAGCTTCGAGAGCAACGACTGCTCGTGGTGCTCGGCGACCTCGTCTCCGCGAAGCTGCGCGAGACGCCGCCAGAGCTCCTCCTCCTCCTCGGTGAGCTCGGTAGGCACATCGACCGCGATCTCGACGACGAGATCGCCACGCCCACGCCTCCCGGTCAGCGCAGGCACCCCCCGCCCTCGGATCCTCGTCGACCAGCCCGGCTGGGTCCCTGGCGGGATCTCGAGGACCTCAGTGCCATCGAGTGTCTCAAGCTCCACCCGCGCTCCGAGCACCGCCTGGGGTGCCGAGATGTGGACCGTCGTGTAGAGGTCGTTGCCCTCGCGCACGAACCGATCCGAGGGCTCCACGACCACGTGGACGTAGAGCGTTCCTGGCTGCCCACCCCTCGGAGCCGCAGCTCCCTTGCCGGAGAGCTTGAGCACGAGCCCATTGTCGGCGCCCGGGGGCACGTCGACAACGAAGCGGCGCTGCTCGGTGCGTCGGCCCTCGCCGCGGCAGTCCGGGCACGGCTCCGCGATCACCGTACCCTCCCCTCGACACACGTCACAGGTCGTCGTCGTGACCATCCGCCCAAGGAACGACTGCGTGATCCGGCGCACGGCTCCGGTGCCCTGGCACTGCCCGCACACTCGAGGCTGGGTCCCCGGCTTGGCGCCAGTGCCCTGGCAGGTCTGGCACGTCGCCGGCATCCGCAGCGCGATCTCCTTCTGCGTGCCGAAGACCGCCTCCTCGAAGGTGAGGTGGACCTCGGTCTCGACGTCCTCTCCTCGCCGCGGACTGGACTGCGACGCTCCGAACCCACCGAAGACGGTCTGGAACAGGTCGGAGAAGTCGGGACCGAACGGCGAGGCGAACGGGTCCTGTCCAAAGGGGCTCCCCGCAGCGCTCGCGGATCCGGTACGGTCGTAGGCGCGGCGCTTCTCCGGGTCGCTGAGCACGTCATAGGCCTCGGTCACGAGCTTGAAGCGTTCCTCAGCAGCGCGATCGCCTCCGTTGACGTCAGGGTGCAGCTGACGAGCCAAACGACGATACGCGCGCTTGATCTCCTCCGTCGATGCAGAGCGGGACACCCCTAGGACTTCGTAGTAATCAACCACGTCACTCCTCACGCCAGCGCTGCTGGATCCTCCCTAGCCCACCGCCTCGGCGACTCCCTCGCTGAGCGCCTCCACGACGGCTGCTGCTCCACCGTAGTCCATACGGGTCGGACCCAGCAGTCCGATAGAGCCGACCACCGTCCCCTCGACCTCGCACGGAGCCACAACCAACGCACAGTCCTCGAGGGCGGCAACACCGGTCTCGTCACCGATGGACACTGCCTCCCCCTCATCGATCAGCCGGCGCAGCACCTCGACGAGCGAGAGGCGCTGCTCGATGGTGTCGAGCACCCGAGCGACCTTGGACAGCTCGTCCAGCGCGCTCGCCGTCTTGGCCACCTCGCGCACCCGCAGCTGCGGGCGACCGCGCTCCCGAGCCTCGTTGATCGCTGCGATCGCCTCGAAGGCGACCGTGTCGATGGCGGCGTTGTGACTCGGCTGCACGACCGGTCGCTCTGAGAGACGCCGGCCTCGCAGCTGGCGGGAGAGTAGGTTGCCTGCGGCCATGATCACTGCTTCCTCGGGCGTCGGCTCGAGGTCAAACGTCACGCGCTCCACGGCTCCCCGCGAGCCGACGACGACCGCGAGCACGAGCGGAGGATCCAGAGGTACCAGGTGCACCGCGCGGACGCGCTCGGCGTCGTGCTGCCAGAGCGCGACGATCGCGGTGTACTGCGAGTGCTCGACCGCGATCTCGAGGGTCAGCTCCAGCAAGTCGTCAAGCTCACCGCGAGCAGCACGGAGCCGCTGTGCCGCCTCCTGGCGCACCTGGGCCAGGTAGACCTGATCGACACGCATGAGACGGTCGACGAAGTAGCGGTAGCCCTTCACGAGCGGGACCCGGCCCGAGGACACGTGTGGTTGCGCAAGATAACCCTCCCGCTCGAGCTGCGCCATCTGGGCACGAACGGACGCAGGCGAGATGCCAAGGCCGGTGAGCTCCAACACGTGCGACGACCCCACCGGCACACCCGTGTGGACGTACTCGACCACGACCGCCATGAGGATGGCTTCTTGGCGGGGTGACAGCCGTTCCTCGACCACCTACGCCCTCCACCTCCTTCGGATGGCTCACCCCCAGTCTAGCTGCGCAACGATCCCGACCTGGGGGAGCCGACGAGGGGCTAGGAGGAGGGGCTCTCGGTCGCCTTGCGCTGCGCGTTCACGGCCTTCATGAGCCGGGACTTGCGCCGGGCCGCCTGGTTGGGATGGATGATGCCCTTGCGGGCGGCCATGTCAAGACGCTTGATCGCCAGTCGCAAGAGCGCCTCGCCCTGCTCGCTCACTGCGTGTTCACGAGCACGCTTGATGCGCGTCTTTAGCTCGCTGCGCACCGCCTTGTTGCGCAGACGGCGCCTTTCGTCCTGGCGAATCCTCTTGAGCTGTCCCTTGATGTTGGCCATGACTCCCTCTGTCGGACGAATCCCTCCACGACGGACCTCGTCGCACTTCCCGTCGCGTCGCGCGACCGGCCCCCGCGGTGACTCCAGCTGCGCTGCAGCCTACTTCGGCATCCCGCTGCCGGACTCCGAAGCTACGACCCGCGCAGGCTCGCGGTGTCGGCGAGGGAGCCCCCAAACCGCCACCACAAAGCGCAGGCATCACTACTCTAGCCGTGGCCTGCGCCCGTCTCGACACCTAGGCTGAGGGCAGCATGGTGGACCCCGCCTCGATCCGCAACATCTCGATCATCGCGCACATCGACCACGGCAAGTCGACGCTCTCGGATCGCATCCTCGAGCTCACCGGTGCCGTGGATCCTCGTCACATGCGCGAGCAGTTCCTCGACTCCCTCGACATCGAGCGCGAGCGCGGGATCACCATTAAGGCCCAGAACGTCCGTGTCACCTGGCGCGGGACCACCATCCACCTCATCGACACCCCGGGGCACGTCGACTTCGGCTACGAGGTCTCCCGCTCCCTCGCGGCCTGCGAGGGGGTGGTCCTCCTCGTCGACGCGTCCCAAGGGATCGAGGCCCAGACTCTCCACAACTGCTATCTCGCCTTGGAGCACGACCTCGCGATCGTGGCGGCACTCAACAAGATCGACCTGCCAGCAGCGGACCCCGAACGTACGGCAGCGGAGATCGAGGCGGTGCTCGGGATCCCGGCCGACGAGGTTCTCAAGATCTCTGCCAAGACCGGCGCTGGAGTTCCCGAGCTGCTGGATGCGGTGGTAGCGAGAGTGCCCGCACCGCGCGGAGAGCGCTCTGCGCCGCTCCGGGCCCTCATCTTCGACTCCGTCTACGACCAGTACCGTGGGGTCGTTAGCTCCGTTCGGGTCGTCGAGGGGGTGCTGCGGCGAGGCGACGGGATCAGGCTCATGCAGGCTGGTACCGAGCACGAGGCCGAGGAGATCGGTGTGCGCACGCCGGACACAACGCCGGTGGCCGAGCTCGGCCCTGGCGAGGTCGGCTACCTCATCGCGGGGATCAAGGACGTGCGCGGGGCGCGCAGCGGCGAGACGGTCACGCTTGCCTCGAACCCTGCTCCCGAGCCCCTGCCTGGCTACGAGCACCCCAAGCCCATGGTCTTCTGCGGCCTCTATCCCGTCGACGGGGACGAGTTCGAGGATCTACGCGACGCGCTGGAGAAGCTCCGGCTTAACGACGCGAGCTTCACGTTCGAGCCTGAGACTTCCGCTGCGCTCGGCTTCGGCTTTCGCTGCGGCTTCCTAGGCCTCTTGCACATGGAGATCGTGCGGGAGCGGCTCGAGCGCGAGTTCGGGCTCAGCCTGATCGCGACCGCCCCGAGCGTCAACTACCGCATCACCCTCACCTCCGGCGCGACGATCGAGATCGCGAGCCCCGCAGCCATGCCGCCACCGAACCAGGTCGCTGAGATTGCCGAGCCGATACTGCGCATCTCCATCATCTCCCCAGCGGAGTACATCGGCACCTTGATGGAGCTGGCCACCTCCCGACGCGGCGCACTCGTTACCATGAGCTACCTCTCGCCCGAACGCGTGGAGCTGATCTACCGCGTGCCTCTGGCCGAGGTCGTGCTCGACTTCTACGATCAGCTCAAGAGTCGTACCCGGGGGTACGCCTCGCTCGATTACGAACCCGACGGCTACCAGATCGCCAACCTCGTCAAGCTTGACATCCTCATCAATGGTGAACCCGTCGACGCCTTCAGCGCTATCGTGCACCGCGATCACGCCTACGACTACGGGCGCAAGCTGGTTGAGCGTCTCCGGGAGCTCATCCCACGCCAGCTTTTCCACGTGCCGATCCAAGCGGCGATCGGATCGCGCATCATCGCACGCGAGACGGTCAAGGCTCGCCGCAAGGACGTCCTCGCCAAGTGCTACGGCGGCGACATCACCCGCAAGCGCAAGCTCCTCGAGAAGCAGAAGGAGGGCAAGAAGCGCATGAAGCAGATCGGACGCGTCGAGGTGCCGCAAGAGGCCTTCATCTCCGCGCTGCGCATCGACCGCTAGCTCGACGCCCTGTGGCCGGAGAGTGCTAGCCCTGGTCCGTGACCAAGCAGGCGCGTCTCCTCCTCCCCGGTGTCGTCGTGATCCCGGCGGCGGGCGGTGGTAGCCGGCTTGCTCATGAGCACCACCCGCAGGCCTCCCTCCGCTCGCGTGATCCTCGAGCCTGCCAGCACAGCCCTCCCACGCGATCGCGGGCACGCCGGCACTCGGACGCACCTAAACCTGAGCGGCGTCACCTGCTCGGCAGAGACGAGCGTCGCGTTCGGAGCCTCTCCTGCTTGCACGCCTGTCATCTCGTGGTCAAACGACCCCGGCGCTGCCTTCGGTTGCGTCCACGGAGGTGGTGTAATGAGCCGAAGGACCTTGGACCCGTAGGGAGGTGCCGGCGGTAGTGGCGGCCACCGAGTGATCCGGGATGAGAACGCAAACCCAGCAAGGAGTCACCCGCTGGCCACCACGTCCTGCGACGGTCCGCAGCGCGCTGGCGCCAGAGCACTAGGCGGAGGCTCACCCCGATCTCGTGCGCTCGCTGCTTGCCTCGTTCGTCGAGGCGCTCATGGGCGCCAAGGTCGCTGCGCGCCAAAGCGCTGCCGTGCGACGCCCCGGCCCCGAGCGCACCGACCGCGGAACCTGCCCTCTCGGCGTAGCTTTCGGCGTAGAACCGGGGCGGATCTCGCGGTGATTTGCTTCAACACTTCTCAGGACGTGACTGAACCGCAGTCGGCTCGTCGAACTCCAAGGTCGAACAACGTCAGGCCGAGTACACCACCTCGATGGCACCACCCCAGCGTCGCCTGCCGTCACGGTCGATCACAAACCAGCCAACTCCGGGTAGCGCCGTGAGCACCGGGATGAGCTCGTCCCCGGCGACGACGAGCGCGGTGGCAAGCCCGTCGGCGAGCCAGAGCACAGGCGCGCACACCGTCGCCTGGGCCAGGGCGAGCCGTCCCTCGGGAGCGCGCAGGTGCTCGCCTCGCTCCGAGGTCCCCGACGTCGCTACACCCCCAGCATTCACCCGAAGCAGAGCAACGAGCGCACCACGCACACTCGGGTGCGCGACACCCACCTGGTGTTCTCCTCGCACCCAGACGTCACCGCCTGCGGCCACCGAGATCCGTGCTGAGGAAGACAGGGTCGCAAAGGCCTCGAGCGCCGCTCGCTCCACGATCCAGCCCTTGGCAATGCCGTCGAGGTCCGGCCCATCCGTGTCGCGGGGCACGAAGGCACCACCGCTCAGCTGCTCGAGCAGGCTCGCCAGCACCTCGACCTCACGCAACGCCACATCGTCCACCGCTACGCCGCGACGTCGGCGCGCGAGCGCAGATTCCTCGCGCCACCGCGACAGTACCAGCTCGAGCTCCTCGATGCGGCGGGCCAGGTGCTGGCACGCGGCACTGGCCTTGGACGTGGATGAGCCATGGACGGCGACGCTCACCACCGTCCCCATGGCCGAGAAGGCGACGCGGGCCGTCACGAGGCGTGCAGCTCCTCTCGGTCGAGCACGGCCTGGAGCGACTGGGCATAGGCCTCCGAGGTGTAGGTCGCGCCAGTGACCACGTCGATGGCGAGATCTTGGGCCGTGAGCAGCTCCCGCGTGAGCACCGGCACGGCGTCCGCCTCGAGGGCTGCGGAGTAGCCGTCGGCGGCCACGAAGTGCTCCACGGTGACCGACGCGATGCGGTGATCTTCGAAGGTCACGGCGAGCTGGAGCTCTCCATAGCCGTAGTCGACCGTGCGCCCGGGCACCGTCGTCGGCGCGACCGGAGCGTAGGTCGGCGCCGTCGTGGTGCCCGGCGCAAGCTTGGAAGCGCCGCTGACCGGCGTCTGCGAGCTGAAGAGGTCGTGCGCAAGGGAGGAAAGCGCGCCCGTCCCGCCGCCAAGACCCACGGCAACCGCGAAGCTCGCTCCCGCACTCACGACGCCGATGATCGCTCGTCGCACCGTACCCTCCCTAGATCGCGTACGGATCCGCATGGAGCAGCGCCGACCTCGCCCCACGTGCTACGGCGAGCGCCTCCACCACGCGGACGAACTCGGGGGGACCTGCGATCCACACGTCGGTTTCGCCCAAGTCGTCCAAGCCTTCGAAGATCGCAGCCAGCGGAACCTCGCGGCGGCTGCCCACCACGAGCCGTAGCTCGCCACCACGAGCCCTCACCGCCTCGGTGAGCTCCTCGAGCAGGACGGCGTCCGCCTCGTCGTGGACACGGAGCACCACCTGTGGGGCGCTCTGGGCATCGAGGTCGCCAAGGAGCGCCAACACAGCGGTCTGGCCTGCACCTCCCGCCACCAGCAGGCTCGCGCTGCCCCGCCGCTCGGCGAGGGTGAAGGCCCCGTAGGGACCCTCCACGCTGACCCTCGTCCCTGGGGGTACGTCGGCGAGCCAGCTCGTGAAGTCGCCGACACGGCGCGCCACCAGCCGCAGCTCGGTAGAGGACGACCCCGGCAGCACGGTGAAGGGGTGTGCCTCCAGCGCGCGCAGCCCATGGTGGAACCGCCACAGCAGATACTGTCCCCCGTCCCAGTGCAGCTGGTGGCGGCTGGACAGGCGCACCTCCGTGAAGCGTCCTCCGCCAAGATCGCGCACGCCGACGACGCTGAGGGCAAGCCGCCGTGACCGCGCCCACGGTCGCACTACGCGGAAGCTGAGAACGCTCAGCCCCGCGACTGCCCACGCAATGATCCAGGCCGCTCGCGCGGCAGGATGGGTCACGAACGTGGGGCCGAGCGCAAGCTCGTGCACGATCGCGAGCACGATTGCCGCATAGAGCAGCAGGTGCACCAGCCACCAGTGCTCCCGAGGGATGCGGGCGCGCACCGCAGGGAACGAGATCGCACCTACCAAGGCCACCACTACCCCGGCGACGGTCGCCGCCACCATCGCCGCTGACGTCGAGGCCACCTGGATCGCAGCCCGCAGAAACGGCGCACGAGCCGCGAGGGCATCCGCGCCGATCGCCAGCACCACGTGACCCAGCACGAACCCGACCGCCCACGGCGCTAGCAGTCGGTGCCAGCGCATCACGGCGGGCTGCCCCACCACGCGATCGAGGAGTGGGACCCGCGAGGCGAGAACCACCATGATCCACATCGCGGCCGTGCCGACGAGTCCTGTGAGGGTTGAGGCGGCGAGCAGGGAGCCACCCGGGGTGTGCACCTCCGCCAACGTGCCGTCCACGACGGGGGCGGCCAACGCAAGACCGATGGCCACTCCGAACAACGCGAAGAGCAGATCGGCTCCGAGCTGACGGCGCTGGGGATGCCCCGCCTGCCCTCGAGACCCCACCGCTGCCTGCGTGCTCACGTCGCACCTCCTCGCAGCGCAGCCTACGACCCGCTGTTCGTGCTGTTGCCTCTCTGCTCTCAGGCGCGGCCGAGTCGCTACGCTGGTCAGCGTGCGTGCCGTCTGGCTCCGCGGGGATTTGCGGACCTACGACCACGCCGGGCTCGCGCAGCTCGCACCCGCGGACGTCGTGGTCTTCGCCCTGGATCCCGCCCTCGAGCGCCGTTTGCCGCCGGCCCGGGCACGCTGGCTCTACGGCGCACTCGCAGAAGTCGACGAGTGGCTCGGAGGGCAGCTGACCCTCGTGCGGCTACCCCATGGTCCAGCACTCGCCGCTCGTCTGGCAACTGCCGGCGTGGACGAGGTCATCACCCACGCCGCCGTCGGCCCAGGCATGCGGCGACGGCTCGACGCCGTGGCCACGGCGCTGCACGAGCACGGTGCCACGCTACGCATCGTCGACAGCGCCTACGCCGTGGCACCCGGCAGCCTCGATCGCGACCGCTGGGCCAGCTTCTCAGCGTTCTACCGGGCCTGGTTGCCTCGGGCGATCGCTGCGGATCCTGCTGCTGCCCCTCGCGTGCCACGGCTCACCGTCCTTGGGCGCGACGAGGACCCCGCACGCTTGGCTACCTCAGTTCACGCTGTGCGTCAGCCAGGGCGCTGGGCACGCGCGCGCCTTGCAGCGTTCGTCGAGGCGTCGCTCGCCCGCTACGCAGCCGAGCGCGACCTGCCCTCGCTCGACACCACAAGCCACCTCTCGGCGGCCCTCCACGTCGGCGCCATCCACCCTCGAACCATCCTCGCGACAGTCCGCGACCTCCCCGGCGCGCAGCGCTTCGTACAGGAGCTCGCCTGGCGCGACTTCTACGCCCACGCCCTCTGGGCCCATCCACGTCTTCCTGACCTCGAGATCGACGAGACACTGCGCGAGCTCCACTGGGACGACGGCCAAGCCGCCGAAGTCCGCTTCGAGGCCTGGCGAGCTGGGGCCACGGGCTACCCGCTCGTGGACGCTGGCATGCGCCAGCTCGCCCAGACGGGCTGGCTCCACAACCGGGTGCGCATGGTTGTCGCGTCGTTCCTCGTCAAGGACCTGCACCTCGACTGGCGTCGAGGAGCAGCATGGTTCGAGCACACCTTGGAGGACGCCGACCTCGCATCGAATCGTGGCAACTGGCAGTGGGTCGCCGGCACGGGCCTCGACGCCGCACCCTACTTCCGCATCTTCAATCCAACCTTGCAGGCCAAGAAGTTCGACCCCGATGGAAGCTACATCCGACGGTGGATCCCCGAGCTTCGGGACGCTCCCACTGCGCTCATCCACGAGCCGTGGCGCTGGGTGGGGAGCGGCGCGGCTGGCTACCCGGCTCCGATCGTCGAGCACGAGACGGAGCGCCGCGAGACGCTGCGCCGCTACGAGGCTGCGCGGGCATCGCGGCGGCAAGACGCGCCACGAGGAGGCTGAGGACGGCCGACTCGGGCGCCACCGAGTCGCCGCGGGCATCCCGCTGGGCCTGTGCAACCAGCGCCACAAGCCTTCCCGCCCGCTCGATCGAGAGCCGTGAGGCCAGCGTGCCCAGCGCTCGCGCCCCAAAGTCCGGCTTGGTTCGTAGACCACAAGCACTGAGCGCGGCGTTCACCTGGGCAGCCTCCCGGGCCCCGGTACCCGCGACCGCGAAGAGTTCAAGCACGCGCCGCTCAATGACCGCGAAGAGTAGCGCAGCTGGCATCTCGGCTGCGAGCTGGGACCGAAGGGCCTCCAGTGCACGAGCCGGATCACCCGACTCGATCGCGTCGGTGAGTTCCCACGGTGGGCGGCGCCCCGCCTCGATCGCGACTGCCTCCAAGGCACCCACGTCGACGCGCCCACCCTCCCCAACCACGCTGCGCAAGGTGGCAGCCAGACCCGGCGCACGCGAGACTTCCTCACCGAGCACCTGCACGAGAAGGTTCACCACCTCGGAGTCGGCTCGGATCCCGGCCTCGGCGAGCGCTTCGGTCACCGCCTGGCGACGGTGCTCTGGGCGCGGACGACGGCGATCAATGATCGCGACACCCCCCCGCTGTCGCAGTTGCTGGCCGACATCGCCGACGACGACGAGCACGACCTCGTTGGGCCCTGGTACCTCCACGATCGCGCCGACTAACGCCGCGAGCTCTCGAGTTCCGTGCTCCTCGTAGCCGGTCGCGAGCACGCGCAGTGATGGCGCGAACATTGGCAGCTGCCCTGCGAGCGTGGCGAGCTCTCCCGGGGTCGTCGCCGACGCCTCGACGTGGACGATCTCGCTGCCCTGGGCGCTGGCTCGCTCCTGGGCCAGGACAGTGGCCACGTCCACGACATCGTCGCAGAGGACGAGGCGCACCGTAGTCACAGCACGGACCTTGCTGCCACGAGCGCCGCCAGCGTGTCGAGCACTCGCCGCGCGCCGCGCACGTCATGCATTCGAAAGATGCGGCCACCCCGCAGGAAGGCGATCGCTGCTGCGGCCAGGGACGGCTCGCGCCGCTCCGTTACGTCGAGCCCGAGCGTCTCGCCAACAAAACCCTTGTTCGAGGCCGCGATGAGCATCGCGTAGCCCAGGTTGCTGAGCTCGTCGGTCGCCGCGAGCAGCGCGAGCGACTGGGTGGTGGTCTTGCCGAGGTCGAAGCCAGCGTCGAGGATCACCTGCTCGCTGGCGAGACCAGCGTTGAGCGCTTGCTGCGCGCGCTCAAGGAGGAACCCCTTGACTGTGCCGACGAGGTCGTCGTAGCGCGGGTCAGGATCGTCGACGCGCGGCGCTAGTCGAATGTGCGTAGCCACCACGGCGGCCCCCGCCCGCGCTGCCACCGGCAGGTAGGCCGGATCAGCGAACCCCGAGATGTCATTGCCGATGTGCGCGCCGACCTCGAGGCAGGCCTCAAGCACCTCGGCTCGCCAGCTATCGACCGAGATCGCAACGTCGAAGCGCGCGGCCACAGCCTCGACCGCCGGCACCACGCGCTCTAGCTCCTCGGCAACGCTCACCTCAGGCCCGGACCCCGCCTTCACCCCGCCGATGTCCACGATGTCAGCTCCGGCCGCCACCAGGGCCTCGACGTGGGCAAGGAACCGATCGAAAGCGAAGTAGGACCCCCGGTCGAAGAAGGAGTCAGGAGTCCGGTTCGCGATCCCCATGACCAGCGGGGCTCGCGCATCAAGGTTGCGGCCTCGAGCCCGGATCGTCGCTGCCACCACGATCAGAACAGCGCCGACGCCAACCGACGCCGGTATGCGGCGACCCGTGGGTCGCCCTCGGGCAGCAGGCGCAGCAGATCCACGAACTCCTGGCGGGCAGCCTCATCGCCCTTGACCCTGCCGAGGAGCTCCTCGAGGCGAGCCACCACATCATCCTCGCTGAGAGCCGCCTCTCCCCGCTGCGCAAGGCGCACTCTGGCCTTCAGCGCGGCGATCTGCTCAGTCTCGGGAAAACGCTCCAAGATCGAGGCAGCCTCCTCGAGCTCGCCACGAACCAGCAGCAGCTCGACCAAGCCGACGGCTGCCCGCTCGTTCCCGGGTTCGAGCTCGAGCGCCTGGCGCAGCGAGGGCTCAGTCCCCTCGGCGATGAGCACGTCGACGACGGTCTCGGCCGGTGCGAGCTTGTTCACGAAGTCGCGCACAGCCGGCTCAGGGTAGGCACCGACGAACGAGTCAACGACCTTGCCGTCGCGGATCGCAAAGACCGCTGGGATCCCCTGCACCCGAAAGGCTTGGGCGATTCCAGGATTCTCGTCGACGTTGACCTTCGCGAGCAGGACACGCCCCTCGGTCTCGGCTACGACCTTCTCGATGATCGGGCTGAGCATGTGGCACGGCGCGCACCACGGCGCCCACAGATCGACGACGACGGGGCGCTCCCTGGAGGCTTCGAGCACGTCACGTTCGAAGGTGGCATCCGTCACGTCCATACCATCCAGTCTACGGGTGCGCCGGACTCCCTCGCGGACTCCACGTGCGGCAAGCACGTCGTAAGCTCTGCCCATGGAGTACCGACCTCTCGGCTCAATGGGCCAGCGTTCCAGCGTTGCCATCCTGGGGGGTTGCGCCTTTGGCGACGGCGACGTCGAGGCAACCCGCGATGTACTGGAGCTCGCCCTGCGTGCTGGCGTGAACCACCTCGACATCGCTGCGTCCTACGGCGATGCCGAGCTCGCCGTGGGAACGGTCTTGCCACCACTGCGCAGCCAGCTCTTCGTCGCCTGCAAGACGATGGAGCGTAGCGCCGAAGGGGCACGACGAGAGCTTGAGTGCTCCCTCACTCTCCTCTACCTCGACTACGTCGACCTCTACCAGTTCCACGCCGTCACGAGCGACGAGGAGCTCGAGGCCATTCTTGCCCCAGGGGGCGCCGCCGAAGCCGTGCTCCGCGCGCGCGACGAGGGCCTCGTCCGGCACGTCGGCATCACGGGCCACTTCCTGGAGGCTCCCCGCGTCTTCGCTCGGGCGCTGGCGGCCCTGCCGCTCGAGACCATCATGCTTCCGCTGGGGGTAGGCCACTTCGTCGACGCCCACTACCGCCGCAGCGCCGAGGCATTGCTCGCCGAAGCCGAGGCCCGAGCCGTCGGCGTCATCGCGATCAAGGCGCTGGCACGGCGCCCGTGGGGCGAGCGGCCTCACCGCTACGGCACGTGGTACGAGCCACTCGACGAACCGAGCCGTGTGCGGGCCGCCGTGGACTTCGTCCTCTCCCTGCCCATCACGGGCTTTGCCACGCCGTGCGATCGCCAGCTGCTGCCGCTGGCGCTGCGAGCTGCCGAGAACGCGAGCCCGCTGGCTCCCGAGGACGCCGAGGCCATGCTCGCCACTCGTGACCTGGTACCGCTCGGACGCGACGGAGGTCTCTAGCGCCGTTGTGGCCTAGGTTGGGACCATGGCCTACCCACGTCGCGCAACCCGTCGAGGTCGCACCGGCGCGCCAGTTCTCGTCCTGCTGAGCTCGCTGGGAACCCCCGCAGCCCTCTGGGACCTAGTCGCACGCGAGCTCGAGGACCGCTGGGATCTTGTCCTCATCGAGCATCCGGGCCATGCTGTTGGGGCCGGTCCCCTGCCGGTTGCCGCATCCCTCGATACCTACGCCGATGAAGTGGTCGCCACTCTGGAGGGGCTCGGCGTCGAGCGCGCCCACATCGCAGGGGTCTCCATCGGCGGCGCTCTCGCGCTCACCGTCGCCACACGTCACCCGGACCGCGTGCTGACGCTGAGCGCGATCGGGACCCCCGCTCGATTCGGCACGCCGCCGGTGTGGCTCGAACGAGCCGCGCTCGTACGAGCCTCTGGCACGGCATCGCTCGCCGCTGGCCTCCTCGAGCGCTGGGTACCCCCAGCCTGGGCCGCGGCACACCCCAGCGAGGCGGCCCAACTCGAAGCGTGGGTTGCCAGCACCGACGACGAGGCCTACGCGCGCCACTGCGAGGCTTTAGCGGCATGGGAGCTGACCGAGCCAGCGCGCATCTCCCATCCCACGCTGCTCATCACCGGAAGCGACGACCCCGTAGCCCCACCCGGCGAGATCATCGCACTCGCAACCGCGCTGCCCCGAGCTGTTGCCCTCGTGCTCACGCACTCCCGGCACCTCCCGCTCCTCGACCGGCCCCACACGCTCGCAAGCGTCCTCGACGCGCACCTCGACGGACGACTCGAGGACTAATCGCGCGCGAGTACCACCACTGATCCTGCGACGCCACCTGCAACGACAGGCAAGCGGCCACGACACCGAAGCTTCAAGGCACCGGGGTGCGTCGCGCTGCTTAGGCAAGCTCCCGACGCACAGTCGCTCGCGTGAGCCCGAGCGGACCACGCGTGAGCGTGATCGGCGCTGCCTCGAGCGCCGACGCCAGCATCGGGCGTGCGCGCTCGCGGGGCGTCGGTGCGAAGCCGAGGAACTGCAGGTGCGGTGTGACCCACTGACCATCGATGAGCGCGACGCCTGCTCGACGCGCTGCGACCACCAGGCCGAGAAAGGCGACCTTCGAGGCGTCGGCCTCGAGGGAGACCATCGACTCGCCGATGAAGCAGTGCCCGAGCAGGATCCCAAAGCACCCACCCAGCAGGCGCGAGCCCGACCAGCACTCGATCGAGTGCGCGAGCCCCTGCTCGAAGAGCTCCGCGTAGAAGCGACGGAAGGTCGCGTCGATCCAGGCACCAGGCCGCGCAGGATCCGCAGCCGCTGCTACCACTGCTGCGAAAGCGGTGTCGACGCGAACCTCCCAGTGGTCGAGGCGGCGCAGCACGGACCGATGGAGCACATGGCGAAGACTGCGTTCACCGTCGGGCACAAGGAGCGCACGCCAACGCGGCTCGAACCACCCCACGACGCCTGGCACGACCATGAGGGGAAATCTGCCACGCCGATAGCCGGCGAGCAGCCCCACGGTCGAGGTGTCGGTGCTGAGCGCGACGAGATCGTCGTCGTGGGGGCCGAGGCTCCCAGCGCTCGACGCGGGCTCGTCTATCGCCACGGCCTACGCCCCCGTCCTGTGTGCGGACGCGGCCATGCACGGGCCGCTGCGCTGACGCCCGAGGGACGCCGTGCTCGCCGTCGCGCCTCGGGCTGCGTTGGCTCCGGCCGCGCCGTCGCAACCCGGAGCCGACGACTCAGACTGCGGCTCGCGCGTCGCCAGGGAGCGGCTCACTGGCATCCGCCTCCCGCCGGACCTCAGATCGGGCCAGCAGGTAGTAGACGCCACCGCCCACCACGATACCGAGCACCCAGCTCAGGTCCGAGCCCCCGGTGGCCCGAGAGAGCGGTCCCATGAACGAGGGCACGTAGTACTGCGCATCGATCCACAGCAGCGCCGCCCCCATCCCGACGAAGAGCGCGACGATCGCGCGCCAGTTGACGCCACCGTTGCGCCAGTAGATCCCGCCCCTTGAGGCCGCCAGGCTCGCACGGTCGTAGCGGCCTCGTCGCAGGAGGTAGTCGACGAAGACGATGGCGAACCACGGAGCGAGCCAGACCACGATGTAGTCGAGGAAGCCGGAGAGGTCGGTGTAGAAGTTGCCCTTGAAGATCACGAGCGCCGTCACCAGGCCCGAGATCACGGTGTCGATCACAACCGCACCCCAGCGGTTCACCGGCACCCCGAGTGCCTGCAGCGTGACCCCCGATGAGTAGAGGTCCAACGAGTTGATGGCGAAGACCTGGGGCAGCACCAGGATCATGAAGGGCCAGAAGAACCAGCTCGCAAAGGCCGAGGGGACGCCAGTGACCGCCGTGGCCTGCGGGCTCACCAGGTACGCGGCGGCCCCCAGGAGTTCCACCAGGATGGCAGGGATCGCCGCCCCAAGGGTCGCCGCCCAGAACACGGACGCCTTCGAGGTGCGAGCGGGCAAGTAGCGGGAGTAGTCGTTCGCGTTCTCGGTCCAGCCGAGCCCCCCTGCTGAGACCAGCAGGACGACCGCCGTGGTCCACAGTGCCCAGGAGGCGTGCTTGTGATCTGCGGACAGATGCACGTGCGGCGCGACAAGTAGCCCCATCACCGCGAACACCACGATGAAGACGATCGAGAGATAGCGCAGCAGCTTCGTGATCGTGGCGTGCCCGAGGAAGGGGACCACGAACTGCACGAGCACAGCCGCCACGATGAGGGCGACCTTGAGACCGGTCCCCACGGTGACGCCCTCGTGCGCGAACATCGCCTCGGCGACCAAGACGATGAGCACGAGACCCTCGATCTCGAAGCCGACCTGTGTGATCCAGTTGAAGAGCGAAGGCAGGCGGTTCCCGTGACGGCCGAAAGCGGCTCGACTCACGCCGAATGCCGTCGTTCCTGCGAGCGGGCCCTGCAACGAGGCCATGCCCAAGAAGACGAAGAAGACGTTGCCCACGAGGATGGCCAGCACGGCCTGGCCGAAGGAGAGCCCGAACGAGACGATGAGTGCCCCGTAGACGAGGTACTCGACGTTCCAGATGCCGCCTGCCCAGAGCCAGAACAGGTCACGGGGCCGCATCGGGCGCTCGGAATCGGGGATCAGCTCGATCCCGCGTGACTCGACCTTAAACGCCCGGTAGGTATCCGACGTCGACTGCACGGGCGCGGTAGCTTCAGCCATCCTCACCAACCCACCCAACCATTCTCGACCACCGGGCTCGACCCTAGCAGCCACCGCAACAGTGTCCCCCAGCCGGTGTTGCAGGCGCGTAACGCAGACGTAGGGCTCCATGGCTCGTCCACACACATGGCCGCCGTCGAGTTGGTTGCACGACCGCCAGCGCTCCCCACCTCGGTCCACCCCGTCGAAGAACCCGTACCGGTGCGGTGCCTGTCGAGTCTCATCCGGTCCCGTTACGTGAACACTGCGGGCCAGGGACCCCGACCAGTCGACGCTGTTGCTGCTCGCTGTTCAGCTGCCCGAGGCGCCGGAGCCGAGCCCAACCACGAGAGGTTCTGCTTGCTTCGGCGTAACGCTTCACGAGCCACGACACGCTCCGAGGAGAGGCTGTGGACGAGTTCCAACGAGACGCCACAGTTGGCCGACCACTCCAGTTGTGCGGAGGTCAACCTCCCAACACCTCGTGATCCGGGCAACGTCCCGCCGCAGGGTCCGCGGGGCTCGGGTCCGCACAGCCTCGCAGTCGTGCTCCTGCCGGCAAGTCTCGAGCCAACCGTATCACGAGTTATCTCTTGACACATTTCTCTCGACAGCCTATTATCGATAGTATGCCTTCATCGAACGTGCCACCTCGGGAGCTGCGACGCATCGACGATGCGCGTATCCTTCGAGCGCTCTCCCATCCCGTTCGCATCGCGCTCCTCGAGGCGCTCGGGCTCCATGGCCCCCTCACCGCGACCCAGGCCGCCGAGCTGATCGGTGAGACCCCCACGACATGCTCCTTTCACCTACGCCAGCTCGCCAAGTACGGTTTCGTCGCTGAGGCGGGCGGCGGCAGAGGGCGCGAGCGACCATGGCGGGCTGTCGCTCCCGGGTTCGTCATTGCAGGTTCCGACGCAGGACCCGCTGTCAACGTCGCCAGTGAGGTCCTCATGGGTCTCCTTCGTGAGCGGTGGCTTGCCCGCTATCGCAGCTGGCTGGCACGACGAGCCGCGTATCCCGAGGCGTGGCGCCATGCGACCGGAGAGAGCGAGCACCTGCTCTTTGTCACCGCGGACGAGCTCGCCAACCTCCAGGCAGAGCTCGATGCGCTGATCGCCGAGCGCTTCGGAGCCCGCCTGCACGACCCGCAAGCCCGGCCTGCCGACGCGATGCCGGTCGAAGTGCTCATCTTCTCGTACCCGCTCGACACGTTGGACACGGGAGACGGCAATGCCAACCCTGCGTAGCCTTGCACCACTTCGAGCCCCCTCCTTTCGGCGCTACTGGATTGGGCAGCTCACCTCCAACCTCGGCGACGCTGTCTACGCTGTGGCGCTCCCCTGGTACGTGCTCGCTACCCACGGTGGGGCACTCCTCCTCGGCATCGTGCTGGCGTGCTACGGTGTGCCTCGCACAGCGCTCGTAGCCGTTGGCGGCCGCCTCTCAGACCGCGTGCGCCCCTGGACGGTGATGCTCGGGGCTGATGCGATGAGGGCTGTTGCTGTCGGTGCACTCGCCGTGATCGCCGCGACCGGTCCTGCTCGGGCTACGCGCCTTATTCCAGTAGCCATCGCGCTCGGCGCAGGTGAAGGCCTCTTTCTCCCGGCCTCCTTCGCCATCGTGCCATCACTCGTCCCCGACGAGACCCTCGAGGCCGGCAACGCCCTGGCCTTCGGCGCAAGTCAGCTCGCGACCCTCGTCGGGCCTGCACTCGGCGGTCTCGTCGTCGGTATCGACAAAGCCCCGGCTGGCTTCGCCATCGACGCGCTCTCGTTCGGCGTCTCGACCCTCACGCTGGCGACCATCCGGGAGCGTCTGCGCGCGGGCCACCTGGCCAGCGACGCCGCTCCCGAGTCACTGCCGGCACGCACCACGCCAGTCGATTCACCGTGGAAACTCCTCCGCCACGAACGGCCGCTTCAGGTGATCCTCCTCGTGACGGTGGTGGCGAACCTCGGTGCCGGCGCCGTGAGCGAGGTTGCGCTCCCGGCGTTCGCCCGGGGTGGGCTGCACGCGGGGTCCGCAGGCTACGGCGACCTCCTCAGCGCATTCGGACTCGGGCGCTCCTCGGCACCCTCTTTGTTGGTGCACTGCGCCGCGCGCCTCGACCAGCCGTCGCCGCGAGCGCCTTCTTCCTGGTGGAAGCAGCCGCCATCGCGGTGACACCTCTCGTTGGGGGCCTTGCTCCGACCGCGGCAGTCCTCATGCTCGTTGGCGCGAGTAACGCAATGGGCAACCTCATCGCGCTCTCCGCCTTCCAGCGCTGGACGCCTCCCAACCTTCTCGGTCGGCTCATGGGGGTACTGCTCCTCGCAAGCCTTGGCGTCTTCCCGCTCTCGGTGCTCCTTGCTGGCATGTTGCTCGGAGCACTCCAGCCCCGAGGCATCTTCGTTGCCGCAGGCGCGCTTCTCGCACTCGCGCTGATCGGTGCGCTCAGCCAGCCGGAGTGGAGAGCGTTCGGCTCCTCGATCCGCGCAACATCATCCGACGCACGCTTGACGACCGAGTAACACCACCAAGAACGGACGTCGCAGACGAACCGAACCCTCAGCGAAGCGGCCTTCGCATGGCCCCCTCGCTGCACGCGATGGAAGGAGCTCCGTGGTGGAGGTGATGGGACTCGAACCCACGAACCTCTTGACTGCCAGTCAAGCGCTCTACCAGCTGAGCTACACCCCCACGAGCGGGTTCTAGCCTAGTCGACGCACGTCCACGAGACGCCGAGCCACGCGGTGCCGAGCCGTAGGCTAGTGCCCATGCCCGAGGAGTACGACGCACCGGCGCTCGAGCGCGCGTGGCAGGCCCGCTGGGATAACGACGAGACCTACCACGTCTCTGCGGACGACCCACGACCGAAGGCGTACGTGCTATGCATGTACCCCTACCCTTCCGGCCCGGCACACCAGGGGCACGTGCGTAACTACAGCTTCGGCGATCTCAACGTCCGCTACCGGACCATGCGTGGCCAAGCGGTGCTCTCTCCCTTCGGCTTCGACTCCTTCGGGCTACCAGCGGAGAACGCAGCGATCAAGACCGGGATCCACCCGCGTGTCTTCACCGAGGAGCGCATCGCAGAGCTCAAGGCCTCGGTCAAGCGTCTTGGCACCGCGTACGACTGGCGGCGCGAGATCAAGAGCCACGATCCCAGCTACATCCGCTGGACGCAGTACCTGTTCCTCCAGCTCTACAAGACCGGCCTTGCGTACCAGGCCGACGCACCGGTCAACTGGTGTCCAGGGTGTCAGACGGTGCTCGCTAACGAGCAGGTGCTGCCCGATGGCACCTGCGAGCGCAGCGGCGACGTCGTGGTGCGCCGTAACCTCCGTCAGTGGTTCTTCGCCATCACGCGCTACGCCGACGAGCTCCTGGAGTCCCTCGACGAGCTCGACTGGCCCGAGCGCGTCAAGGTCATGCAGCGCAACTGGATCGGGCGTAGCGAGGGCGCCGAGATCGACTTCCCCATCGTCGAGGATCCATCGCGCGTCATCACGGTTTTCACGACCCGCCCTGACACCCTCTTCGGGGTGACCTTCCTCGTCCTCGCGCCGGAGCACCCACTGGTCGAGGCCATCACCCCGCCAGAGCGACGCGAGGAGGTCGACGCTTTCCGCGCTGAGGTGGCAACGCGCTCCGAGCTCGAGCGTCAGAGCGACGTCGCCAGCCTCGACAAGCGTGGGCTCGCCCTCGGAATCTTCGTGCGCAACCCGATCACCGGCGAGAAGGTTCCCGTCTTCCTCGCCGACTACGTGCTCGCCCACTACGGCACCGGCGCCGTCATGGGTGTGCCGGGCGAGGACGAGCGGGACTTCCGCTTCGCGCAGGCCTACGGCCTGCGCGTCGTCGAGACGGTCACGCGTCCCGCAGACTTCGCAGGCGGCGCGTGGACGGGGGACGGCACCAAAATCAACTCCGGACCCTACGACGGCCTGAGTGTTGCCGAGGCGAAAGCAGCGATCACCGAGTGGCTCGAGGAGAACGGCCATGGACGCCGGCGTGTCGTCTATCGTCTTCGCGACTGGCTGATCTCCCGCCAGCGTTACTGGGGATGTCCGATCCCTATCATCCACTGCCCCACCTGCGGGGCGGTCCCGGTGCCCGACGAGGACCTCCCTGTCCTCGCCCCTGACGACGTCGAGTTTCGTCCCACGGGCGAGTCGCCGCTCGCACGCCACGCGAGCTTCCCTCACACCACCTGCCCACGGTGCGGAGCCCCAGCCCGGCGCGAGACCGACACCGTGGACACCTTCGTGGATTCCTCGTGGTACTTCCTACGCTTCTGCGACCCCTTCAGCGAGGATCGACCCTTCGATCAGGCCGCAGTCGAGGCGTGGATGCCCGTCGACCAGTACATCGGTGGCATCGAGCATGCGATCCTGCACTTGCTCTACGCGCGGTTCTTCACCAAGGCCCTCAGCGACCTCGGGCTCATCCCTGCAACCCTGCGCGAACCGTTCAAGCGTCTCTTTACCCAAGGCATGATCCGCTTCCACGGCTCGAAGATGTCCAAGTCCAAGGGAAACCTCGTCACCCCGCAGCAGTACTTTGAGACCGTGGGAGCCGACGCCCTGCGCCTCTACCACTTCTTCGTCGGGCCTCCTGCCGACGACGTCGACTGGACCGACCAGACCGACGAGATCATCGAAGGCTGCCACCGCTTCCTCGCGCGGGTCTGGCGCCTAGCCGAGCGCATTCCGAGCAGCGCAACCCCACCCCTGGCGCCACCGACTGCCAGTGAGCATGCAGTCGCCATCGAACGACTGACCCAGCGCGTCACTGATGCCATCGAGCGCTGGTCGTACAACGCCGCCGTCGCAGCGCTCATGGAGCTCGCCAATCTCCTCGCGGAGGAGCCGGTCCTCGCGAAGCCCGAGCTCGCCGACTTCGGTTACGCTCGCCTGCTCACGATGCTTGCTCCCTTCACACCCCACATCACGGCCGAGCTCTTCGAGCGCCGCTACGGGCGCAACGTCCACCAGGAACCTTGGCCCACCCCCGACCAGGGCCTGCTCGCAGCCGCGCGAACCACCCTCGCGGTCCAGGTCAACGGCAAGCTCCGCGGTACCCTTGAGATCGAGCCCACCATCACCGAGGATGACGCGGTCGCCCTCGCACTCGCGTTGCCCAGCGTGCGCGCTGCACTCGCCGAGCGAACGCCGGAACGTCGGATCGTTCGACTGCCGCGCATCATCAACTTCGTCGTGCGGTGACTCAGCGTGCCCGCGCCCCGCGGCGCGAGCACCCAACCTGGGCGAGGCAGCCCGTCAGCCTGCCCTAACAGGGGCTGACGTCTGGCCGCCAAGCCCACCGGCGCTATACTCCTCCAGCGGTCGCGCCTCTAGCTCAACGGCAGAGCAACGGACTCTTAATCCGCAGGTTCTGGGTTCGAATCCCAGGGGGCGCACCACGCTAGGCATCGAGAGCGCACTTGGAATCTCCGTTGTGCCCGGATTCGGTAGCCAGCGCTTGGTAGCCAGTAGTCGTCGCAACGAGCGAGAGCACACCCGCCACGACGACCGCCCTTCGGACGAGACTGGAGCTCGACGCGCCTCTCCTACTGAGGACTACAGAATCTGTCGTCCTCAGCGCAACGCCGCAGCGCTCTCGGGATCGAAGAGGTAGACCGCCTCAGCGTCGATAGCCAGCCCCACCGTGCCCCCAACGGTGGTCGGGACGTGCGCGTCCACACGGGCGACCCCCTCGGCGCCGGCTCCGGCCAAGCCCGCGGCGGGTTCGAGGTCCTCGTCGTCCACGTCAACCCGAAACGGCTTGGCGTCGATGCGAAAGTGCACGAGCTTCTCACTCCCAAGTTCCTCGACCAGCTCGATGGTGGCCGTCAGTGATCCGGGTGTCCCCGGCTCCACCAACCTGCCGAGTGCCTCCGGACGCACGCCGACGATCACCGCTCCGGGCGTTCGATCGCCGAGCTCCGGGTGCTGCTCGCTCAGCCCATCAAGTCGAACTCGTTGACCACCGAGCTCGAGCGCGAGACCCTCATCGCGAACCAGCTGCGCGTGGTAGAGGTTCATGGCTGGAGAACCAATGAAGGCCGCCACGAACAGGTTTGCCGGACTGCGGTAGAGCGTCTGCGGGTCCGCGTACTGCTGCAGCTCCCCTCGGTGCAGCACCGCCACCCGATCACCCATCGTCATGGCCTCGACCTGATCGTGAGTGACGTAGAGCGCCGCGACGCCGATGCGACGCTGGATACGCAGCACCTCGGCCCGCATCTGCACCCGGAGTTTGGCGTCGAGGTTCGACAGGGGCTCGTCCATGAGAAAGACGTTCGGCTCGCGCACGATCGCGCGCCCCATCGCGACACGCTGACGCTGTCCTCCGGAGAGCTGGGCCGGCTTGCGATCCAGGAACTGCTCGAGCCCGAGGATGCGCGCGGCCTCCTGGACGCGCTGCTCGCGCTCCGCCTTGGGCATACCTGCCAACTTGAGGGCGAAACCGATGTTCTCACGCACCGTCATGTGCGGATAGAGCGCGTAGTTCTGGAACACCATGGCGACGTCGCGTTCCTTCGGGCTCAGGCTGTTCACGACTCTGTCGCCGAAGCGAATCGTCCCCTCCGTGACATCCTCGAGGCCGGCCACCATCCGCAACGTCGTGGTCTTGCCACATCCTGACGGACCCACCAACACGACGAACTCCCCGTCCTCGACCTCGAGCGTGAGGTCTCGCACGGCGACCACACCGTTCGCATAGCGCTTGGTCACCCCCTCGAGCGCGATGCTCGCCATCGCACCTCCCCTCGACCGCTCTCCCGTGCCGTTGGACGACAACCCTACCAACGCCCCAGCGACCACAACCGACCAGGTCGACGGTGCAACGCCGCCCTAGGCCCCTGTATCGAGCATGATCACCTCATTCGGCACCACGACTGTCGACCCATCGAGACGCTCGCCCTCGCGCCGCTGGCTCGCGAACACAACGCGTCCGCCGAGCTCGAGCGAGCGCGGTGCTGACGCGAGGCTCACGACGATCTCCGTACTGCGACCTCGCCGCAGCCGCAGTACTCCGTGTGGCGCCTGCTCGAAAGCGAGCTCGCCCACGAGGAGATCTCGCCGCCGACGACGCAGGGCGATGAGTCGACGCACCCGGTTGAGCACCGATGCCGGCTCCTTGAGCTCCTCCGCCACGCTCGGGCCCTCGCCGAGCGGCAACCACGGCTCGACACCAGGGGCCGTAAACCCTCCTCCGGGTTCGCTGGACCAGCGCATCGGCGTGCGCGCTGGGTCTCGCGTCACGTTGCCGGTCTCGGCGTGCTGGCCCATGGGATCCCGAACCCGCTCCGGTGGCACCGGCACGTCCTCCATCGCCAGCTCGTCCCCGTAGTACACGAGCGCCGCGCCCGGCAGGACAAGCAAGAAGGCGAGCAGGGCGAACGCACGCTCGCGATCGCCGCCCGCCCACCTGGTCGCTAACCGTGAGATGTCGTGGTTCGAACCCGTCCACAGGGGCACAGCACCCGGCGGAAGCGCAGCGATGGTTGCCTCGACGACCTCGCGGAGCCGCTCTGCAGTGGGTTCCGCAGCCATGAGCACGACGTTGAGACACAGATCGAGCTCGGGATCCTCGGGGGTACCGTAGTAGCTGCCGAGTTCATCGAGGCTTGCGGTCCAGGTCTCGCCGAGCAGGACGCGTGGTGGCGACCATCGCGACACCAACGCATGCCAGCGTCGGTAGATCTCGTGGACCTCAGGGCGGTTGGCGCTGTAGCGCTTGTCGAGTCCCGACCACGAGAACCATGGATGCTGCCCGGGAAGGGCTGGTGGATCGTCGCGCAGCAGCGCGTCCTTGATGAGGCCGTGTGCAACGTCGATGCGAAAGCCGCCGACGCCACGATCGAGCCAGCGCACCAGAATCGCCTCGAAGGCAGCGCGAACGTCGGGGTTCCACCAGTTCAGATCCGGCTGCGTCGGCAGGAAGTTGTGCAGGTAGTACTGGCCCGCGCGCGCCTCGAGCGACCAGGCGGAGGCACCAGTGGCGTCCACCCAGTTGTTCGGAGGGCCGCCACCGGGGGCCGGATCAGCAAAGACATACCAGCTGCGCCTCGGGCTCTGAGGGTCGGCCAGGGCCTCTCGGAACCACGGATGCTGGTCGCTGGTGTGGTTGGGTACGAGATCGACGAGGATGCGCAGCTCGCGCGCAGCGGCATCGGCGAGGAGCTTGTCGAAGGCCTCGGGACCCCCGAGGCCTGGATCCACCGTGTCGTAGTCGGCAACGTCGTAACCCCAGTCGCTGCGAGGGCTCGGCATGATCGGTGAGAGCCACAGCGCGTCGACGCCCAAGCTCTCGAGATAGTCAAGCCGACGCCGCACGCCTTCCAGATCGCCGAGACCATCCCCATCGCTGTCCTGGAACGACCACACGTAGACCTGGTAGAGCACTCCACCAGCCCACCATCGCCGTGACTCCCGCGCTGCAGCCAGCGTACGCTCGAGCTCGTCCGACTCCACCTCGCCTCCTTGCTCGCAACCTTGCCACCTAGCCCTTGACGGCACCCGCCGTCAGCCCCGACACCACCCACTTGCGAAACACGAACACCAGGATCCCGATGGGAACGATCGCCACCGTGGCTGCGGCGAAGATCGTCCCGAAGGGGATGACGTTCGGCGAGCCAAAGAGGGCGATGCCCACCGGAATGGTCCGGTAGCTGTTGGAGCTGTCGAAGGTCAGCGCCATGAGAAACTCGGTCCAGCATGCGGTGAAGGTAAAGATTCCCGCGGTGAACAGACCAGGCAACGCCTGGGGCAGGATCACCGACCAGACTGTCCGCAGCGTCGAGGCACCGTCCACGCGAGCCGCCTCCTCCATCTCGTGCGGGATCCCGAGGAAGTAGTTGCGCAGGATCCACACCGCAAACGGCAGGTTGAACGCGGTGTAGGGCACGATGAGTGCCTGGTAGGAGTTCAGCCACCCGATCCGGTGCAGGAGGAGATAGAGCGGCGGCACCACCGCGATCTCAGGGAAGACGGAGATCATCAGCAGGATCACGAGGACCACCGCGACCCCGCGCAGCGGCAGACGCCCAAAGGCGTAGCCCGCCAGGGTGCCGAGTACGAGCACGAGCACGGTCGCGCCGAGCGTCACGATCACGGAGTTCAGCACGTAGCGACCGAACCCGTAGTGTTCGAAGGCGGCGCGGTAGTTCGCCAGCGTCGCAGGCGCAGGGATGAACTGCGGAGGTGAGGCACCGATGTTCACCGGCGTCTTGAAGGACGAGGCGATCAGCCAGTACAGCGGAGCAGCGATCAGGACCACCACGACGCTAAGCGTGGCCCACCGCATCGCCTTGCCGAGGGTAGACTCTCGGTGCGCTCCCATCACGCCTCCTTCGCCGCGCCCACCTGGGCGCGGAAGACACGCAGGAACAACAAGCACCCTGCCAGCACGAGCGCCGTGGTCGTCGTGGCGATGGCAGCGCCAGGGCCGAAGGCAACGTCCTCGAACATCACCTTGTAGCCAAGGAGCGCGAGCGAGGTCGTCGAGGTGCCAGGACCCCCGCCAGTCAGGACAAAGGGCAGATCGAAGAGCCCGAACGCCTGGAGAATCCGAAAGAGCGTGGCGATTGCCAGCGTGGGCCGCAGCAGCGGGAAGGTGATCTGCCAGAAGGTGGTCCAGCCGGAGGCGCCGTCGATCTGGGCAGCCTCGAAGACGTCCTGCGGTAGCATCACGAGGCCAGCGAGCACGATGATGCCGACGAACGGCGTGGTCTTCCAGATATCCGCCACCATCATCGAGATGATGGCCGGAGTTGGGGTGCCGAGGAACAGCGGATGACCCAGCCCGACCGCCTGGAAGATCGCGTCGGCCACGCCGTAAGTTCCCTGGTAGATGTAACCCCAGAGCTCGGCGGAGATCACCGTAATCATCGACCACGGAAGCAGCAGGAGAGCCATGAAGTATCCTCGCCCTTTCGTGAGTCGCGCAGCTACGAGTGCCAAGAGCGTCCCGAGCACGACCTCGATGACCACTGTCACCACGGTGTAGACGACCGTGAAGACCAACGCGTAGCGCCACACACTGGCATGGAAGATCTCGGCGTAGTTTTCCCCGGTCATCGCGCCAATCGAGAATCCCGAGCCCGTGACGTTCACGTTGGTAAAGCTGAGGATCACCGAGAAGATGATCGGGAAGATCGTCACAGCCGCGACGACGATGAGCGCGGGTGCCGAGAGGCTCCAGCCCGCCCTCGCGAGGAGCTTGCGTCGACGCTCATCGCCGGGAGCTGCGCGAGAGCGCGCCTGCGGCGAGAGCGCGATGCCCGCAACCATGGACCAACCTCCTACCCAGCTTCCGTGGTCCCCCGCAGCGAGCGCTGCGGGGGACCGGTGCCACTAGATCGCGCCGGCAAGGGCCGAGTTGATCTGGCTGGCCGCAGCCTTGAGCGCGGCCGACGGCGACATTTGCCCGGCAAGCGCAGCGTTGACGTTGGTGTAGATCGCCGAGGAGACCTGCGGGTAGTTCGGCGTCCCTGCCGGGCGCGGTACGAGCCTCGTCTCGGCCGCAACCTTGATGGGCGGAGCGATCGAGGGGTCCTTGGCCAACGCGAGGCGCACCGACTCCACCGTCGGGATCTCCGAGTAGGTCTTACCGAGGATGTCCTGCGCGGTGGTCGAGGACATCCACTTGATGAACACGAGATCTGCAGCCAGGTTCTTCGAGTGCGGGTTGATGTAGAGGTTCCACCCGCCAATGTTCGAGTAACCCGGATACGACCTCCCCTGGAAGGTTGGCAGCGGTGCGACCCCGACCTTGCCCACGACCTTCGAGTCGCTCGGGGTCTGCGAGTTTGCCCATGCGTAGTCCCAGTTGCGCAGGAACGCGGCTTGGCCTGCATCGAAGACCGCCATCGCCTGCGGCTCCTCGAGGGTGGTGACAGCCGCCGGCGAAGCCCCTGAGGTAATCAGGCTGCGCATGAAGGTCAGTGCTCGCAGCGCGGCAGGCGAGTCGATGGTCGCCTTGGTGTAGGAGCTGTTGACCACCGAGCCACCCGCGCTCGCAAGGTACTCCATAAAGTCGCAGGTCAAGCCCTCATAGCTGTTGCCTTCCCACACGAAGCCGTAGTGCACCGCGCCATCGTGTACGAGCGTGACCGCCTCGCTGCGCAGCTGTTCCCAGGTCTTCGGGACCGGCAAGTGGTACTTCAGGAGCAGATCCTTGCGGTAGTAGAGGAAGCCTTCGTCCTCGAAGAGCGGGGAGCCGTAGACCTTCCCCTTGTAGGTGGCTCCCTCGACGAGGCCCGGTGCGAACTTGGCCCAGTAGCTCTTGGCTAGGTAGTTCGACAGCGGCAGTGCGAAGCCGTGAGCCCCGAACTCCGCTGGCCAGATCACGTCACCCATGAACACGTCCGGCGTCGAGGATCCTCCCGAGATTGTGTTCACGAGGTCGGCTCGGTTGGTGTCCGTGTTGGTGGGTGCGCTGGTGAGGTTGACGTGGATCTTCGGGTAGGCCTTCTCGAACGCGCGGATCAGGGCGGCTCGGATGCCCACCTGTGCAATGGGACTCGCCCACCACGTGATCGTCCCGTGGGCATCGGCCAGGTTGAGGCTCGTCGAGTTCGACGACGTGGCCGAGGTCGACGAACTCGACCCGCATGCAGCCAACAGGGCCATCGACCCCGCGAGCACGACGCCGACCGCAACCGCCCGCCGACGCCGCGCTCTGGCCACTCCGACCGCCCGCCGTGAGCCTGCCCGAACCCAGGGTTGCTCCGAACCCCGCCACGATCCTCGACGCGTCTTGTCCATGGACACTTCCCCCTGTTCGCACCTAGAGCCCGCGCTGCGAGCCGATGACCTTGAGCTCTGCCTATGAGGCCACGCGGTCGAGCGTGGCCGGAACAAACCTACGCCCTGCCCACCTCCTCTCGTGTCCTTGCGTGATCCTGGTCCCTGTGGTCCTCGCCGGCCCGCCACCCGCCGGGCGGAGCGGTCGTAGACCGCTCGACAACCTCGAGCGGGAGCCACGTCGTCGCCGGCGCGGGGTCTTTGCCTCCGAGCCACTCCGCCAGCACGCCTGCGGCCCAACGCCCCGAGCTCTCCAGCGGTTGGTGAACGGTGGTGAGACCGATGGCCCCCGCAAGTTCGATGTCGTCGAAGCCGATGATGGAGAGCTCGGTGGGCACACGTACACCGAGCTCGGCCGCCGCTCGCAGCACCCCCATGGCCTGCACGTCGGAGGCAACCGCCACCGCGCTCGGCGGATCCGCACGCTCCAGGAGCTGACGCACGCCCCGTGCCGCCTCGTCAACACCAAAGGGCGGGTGCAGGCAGTCGCTGCCGTGGAGTACGAGGCCGTGCTGGCCAAGCGCCCGACGCACTCCTTCCTCGCGCTCGGCACTCGACGCGAACCCGAGCCCGGGGGGCGGACGGTCCCCGACGAACCCAACGCGACGGTGACCGAGCCCCACGAGGTACGCACCAGCAAGCTCGCCGCCACGGACGTTGTCGATCGCACACGAAGGCCAACCCTCGACAACCCGATCCACGCTGATCCACAGCCCGCCGCGCTCCCGCAGCCGCCTCGACCAGCTCGAAGGAACCGCCAGCGAGATACTCACGATCGCGTTCGCGATGCCCTCCCCGACGAGCACCTCGAGCGCACGGTCGACAGCGGCGGCATCGGCAACGTCGACGAGCGCTGCCATGATGCCGAGCTCGTCCAGCGCTCCGGCGAGCCCGCGGAGACGCTCGACCACGGACGCCTGGGTCACCCCGGAGACCACGACGCCGACGAAACCGCGCCCAACCCCGCGCAACGACCGGGCCGCTCGGCTCGGCACGAAGCCCAGTGCCTCGATGGCCTCCTGGATCTTCGATCGCGTTAAGGGCGCAACCGAGCCTGAGCCGTTGACCACGCGCGAGACCGTAGCGACCCCCACACCTGCACGCCGGGCAACGTCCCGAATCGTGGGGCGGCGATCGCCACCCGCACCCGCCTGCTGACCGTGGCCGCGCATCGATGCAGCGGATCCAGGCGCACCTGCTGGAGCCTGCGGGGTGGAACCGTTTCCAACCACGAGCCGATTGTGGCGCCGCGCAACAGCGTCGTCAAGGACCTCGGCACTACGCTCTCAGCGCTTGCTCAGCTCCTCACCACTAAGCAAACCCATCGAGCCCCGCAGGATACCCCGCGGGGCTTGATGGCGTGGTTGGAGCTGACGGTTAACGGATGGCTAGCGGCGAAAGAAGCCTCGACCGCCCCCACTGGCGTTGCACTGGCAACGCTCCTCCGGTGGGATGTGGCCGAGCACCTGCTCGACGTGCTGACCGCAGCCAGCCCAAGTCGGACGCTTGCACTGAGGACAGGTCACTGCTCTACACATACCCAATAGGGTATCACGCCCCTGCGAATGCCGGACACGTCCTCGGCACGAATCTTCAACGCTTCACGTCGTCTCGAGCAGGCGGCGCGCGCGCTCGCGTTGGCGGACACTCGCCCACAGCGCACCCACTGACGACAGGACGACAAGGAGGGCGATCGCGAGCACGAGCACGCTTGCACCACGAGCCAGCACGAGGCCGAGCGCGACCAACACCCCTCCCCCTGCCATCCCCCAAGGGCGCGGTTGTGCGAGAAGTCTCGCGGCCTGTTCCCGGGCCGCCTGCGCAACCTCGGGCCGCGCTATGCCGCTGCGGAGCGCGGAGAATACCGCTATGCGCTCGGCTCGATCCATGGCGCGAAAGTGCGCGAGCGCACTCGCGACCTGCGGATCGTGCCGCGCCACGTAGCGACCCCGGGCCGTATCGACGACGAAGCCAGCTGAACCGACGATGGTGACGACGAGGCCGACAAAGCCAAGCCTGCCCGTCGTCGCGGTCACCGCAACGATCACACCACGCCTCCTACGCCCGTGACACCTGGCGAGCCTACACTGCAGCTTCGTGCAGCCTTGTGGGTTCACCCGCCTGCGCGCACCCGTCGCGCGATGCTGAGCCACGCCGTCGTCGCCGCCGCAGCGTGGGGGGTGCTGGCGATGTCGAGCGCCGCGGTCGTCTGGGATGCAGGCTCCCGCTGGCAGCGACGACTCTTCGTCCTCGCGAGCGCCGTCGGGTGGGTCGCCCTCGCGGTCGCCACGGCCGTGCTCCTGGCACTGCTGCTCGGCCCACGAGGTGGCGCTCCGACGCCAACGCGCAGCGCCCCAACGCTCGTGATCCTTGGCGTCGCGGCCATCGGCCTCATCGTCGCAGCGAACTTGCCCAACGCGCTGGCGCGAGCCCGCAGCGCGGCATCCCTCACCTCGGTAGGTGCCGCCTCGCTCGCGATCCTTGGCGGCGCCTCACCGCTACCCTTCGTGCCCAGTCTTGTCGTCGTGAGCCTCGCCGTTGCGGTGGTTGCAGCCGCCGAGCTGTCGATCGAGCGGCCCTCGTGGGCCCGGCGTGGTGGGTGGTTGGCCGTGGGCGCCGCGGTCGCGGTGGTCGGCGCCAGCATCGCGCTGGGGCCTCCGACGCTCCCCTACGAGCTCGCGGGTACCCCCCGACACCCCTTCGCGATCCCGGCTGACCCCGCGCCCCACACCATGACCGAGGTGGTGCAAAGCGGCATCCTCACCACAACGCTCGGCCCCGACCAGCGCTCGATCGCGCTGGCGCTCCACGGCACCTTCGAGGCATCCACGCCGAACTTCCACCAGGTGGTACGGGTGTCCCTGGTGCTTGCGAGCCGCCGAGGGGGCTACCTCGTCGTGCACGCAGCCGGTGTTCCACAACCCAACGGGTCTCTCGAACTCGTACATTCGTACCTCCGGCTCGCCCTGCGCCAGGGCTTCCTGAGCGGAAGCGGCTATCTCCAGACTTTCGCCCCTGACGCGCTGCTTGGCACGCTGCGCCTCGCGGGACGGCGATGGTCAGTGCTCATCAGCCTGGAGCCGACCGGGAACGGGGTCGTGGATGCGACAGCCGTCCTCTGGCCGAGGACGCCCGCAACCACGCTCCACCTGTCCTAGGTGTGCTCCGCCAACGATTAGGATGCCACCGCCTGGTGACCGTAGCTCAGCTGGTTAGAGCGCCAGATTGTGGCTCTGGAGGTCGGGGGTTCGAATCCCCTCGGTCACCCCACGCTCGATCGGGTGCCAGCCCGTCAGAGACTCGGGTCACGGTGCGACGCACGCCGCCCATGGCCGTGGGAACTCGCCGTCGATCACTACGATCGTCCCGTCGGCAGCTTCATGCGCACCTCGGCGCGCCTGGCGATCTCCTTGTCGTGGACCACGAGCACGACGCCGACCCCTTGCTCACGCCGCTGGTCGTTGAAGAGCTCGATGATCTCGCCCGAGCAAGCAACGTCGACAACGTCGACGACATTGTGCGTCGGTTCGTCCGCGACACTGACGCTGGGCTCGCGGACCAGCGCCGGTACGATCGCAAGCCACGCTGTTGCTCCCCTCCCGAAAGCCGACGTAGGAGCTTGACGTAGAGGCACCCTCAGTTCCCCGAGCGCCGGCACGCGCGTCGAGGGTAACGAGCAGGCTGAAGCCGCGGATCAGGTAGCTGACTTCCCGTGATCGCAGCGCACTGAGCCCAGACTCGCCCAAGGTCGCACGATCCAACACCTGGACCGCTTCCACCCGAGCTTCGCAGATCCCGAAGCCGCGGCCGGTGCCTCGAGCCTTGTCGAGCATCGCGCCGCTCACCGCGGTGGTGACGACGACATCTAGTCGTGGCTCGCATACCCCACTGCAACCTCCTTCGCTCACGCCTTGCAGGGCGGTCGCCGGGACCAGTCGTGAGGCTCGCAGACTGCGCAGCCCTCTCGCCACGATGCCACCGACGATCGCCACCCCGTGGGCTCCGAGGACGGTGCTGAGCCAGACCGGCACCGAGAGCGCCCTGACCCTGGTCACGACGCCGGTCGTCGACTCGTGCAAGATGGCGCTGAGCGTCGAGGCTCCGACGGCGAGCGAGGATCCTGGGCCGCGAAGGTGGGGCGAGACGGCGCGCGAGCGCCGCGAGCCCCGCGCCCGTCGCGAGACTGGCCACGCCGCCGGCCACCGCGATGACCAGCGTCTCGACGAGGATCTCTGCAACCACGCGCCGACACGACCACCCGATCGCACAGAGCGAGCCGATCGCGCGCACTCGCTTCGTGACGTTGCCGAGGGTGAGCACGGCAGCCAGCGCGAAGACAGCCATGAGTACGACGAGACCGGCGATCGTACCGACGGTCTGGCCAGGTCGGCGGCACTCGTGAGCGACCCGGAGACCTCTGCGGCGAGCTGGCGGGAGTTGGGAATCGCCGCGTTGGGGAGCTCCCAATGCGTGGCGGAGCTGACGGCGTTCACCGATCCGGCCGGCGTCGCGCAGACGAGCGCCTCGTTGACAGTGGTGCCGGCTCCTGCCAGCGACTGGAGGATCCCGAGCGGCAGGTGGACGTCACCCGAGCCCGCCGCCAACGTGGGGCGACCTCCCCGACCACGCACACGTTCGTGCCGTTGAGATCGCGGTGCGAACCCGCCTCCCACCCGTACACCGAGGCGTCGGAGGCCGCAACCCGCGTCACCGATCCGCCCGCCCAGCGGGGCAATGAGGTGCCCACCCTCAGATGCGCCGGGGTGACGAGGTTCGTGGTCGTGTCGGCAGGCCGGATCCCGGTGATGGTGAACACGAGGTCTGGATGTTGGTCGAGGGCGGATTCAGCACTTCCTGGATCATGCACTCGGCGATGACCACCTTGGTCACGTACGCCTGCTGCTGCAGCGTGAAGCATCGGTCAAGGGCAGGGCTCGGCCCTCCCAACACGGAGGCGATGCACGCCCGCTCGGCTGGTGTCAGCTTCAGGGGTGCCGACGGTGGCGTCGATGGTCTGGCCGCCGATGGTGAACGTCGCCACGATCGTCGGCACGGTTCCGGTCTCGTCGACGGCTTGGAGCTCCAGCGCACCTACGATGTTGCCAACCCCATGGCGTCGAGCCACGTCGCTCACGGCGGCCGCTGGGAAGGGCGCGAGGATGCCGGAGACGACGAAGACGTGAAGAAGGTGGACCCCGCTCGACCAGTTTGGCAAGGTCGGCGGACACCGACGCGCGGTGCGCCAGCAGCGGGTCCCCATGGGGATTGCCGGCGGAGCCCCGCACATCGCGAGCAACGAGGCCCGCCCCTCGAGCCGCGGACGCTGGAGTCCCGAACGCAGCGTCCACCGACGGCGTGGCTGTGAGAGTCCTCGCGACGATACGGTTCGCCCCGCCGACCCCAGTGGACTCAGTGCCGTCTGCTGCGCTCCGGCAAGCCCTGGCGAGACCCCGACGATGTCGACGACGAACGCCACCCCGACCGCGGTCACCGCGGCCTCCGTAGCCGTACGACCGTTCTGGTACCGCAGCTCTCCGGCGACCGAGCGCCCCCACATCGCAGCCTCGTCGCGCCTCCTCGACGGTGGCGCCTCACGCAGGCTCGCTCGAGGACACAAGGGTACGCGAGCGAGCCGTCATGGCGTGCTATCAGATCCCCGAGGCCGGCCCTTTCACCCGAGAGTACCTCGAGCACTGCAGGGGCGCAAACGACCTGGTGGCGAGCGCTCTCAGATGGAGAAGTCGATGACCTCGTCACTCGCACGGCCGCGAAGCACCGTGATGGTGGCCGGCGGCGTGACATCGTCGATGGTGGAGCACAAGCGAGGGTCTCGACGCACGACCCGCGCGGGCGAACCTACCACCACGGCTCCCGGCGGCATGGACTCGAGCACCACCGAGTTCGCACCGACGTGGGTGTCGTGGCCGATCTCGATGGCGCCGAGGATCTTGGCACCCGCGCCGACGACGACACGATCCCCGAGCGTTGGGTGACGCTTGCCTCGTGCCAGCGAACGGCCCCCGAGCGTCACGCCATGGTACAACGTGACGTCCTCGCCCACCTCGGCAGTCTCCCCGATCACCACCCCGGTCGCGTGGTCGATGAAGAGCCCCGGACCGATGCGCGCTGCCGGGTGGATCTCGACGCCTGTGCGACGGCGCAGCCAGTAGGACAGCCACCGGGCAAGCAATCGATGGCCTCGGTTCCAGAGCCGGTGCGCGATACGGTAGCCCCACACGGCGTGGACCCCTGGGTACAGCAGCGCAACCTCGAGTCGATTACGAGCTGCTGGGTCTCGACTCAGCGCCGCCTCGAGGTCGCGACGGAACTCCTCGAACATCAGTCGTCCCCGAGCCCGGCGAAGAGCGGCGTCGAGAGGTAGCGCTCGCCGAACGACGGGATAACGACGACGATGAGCTTGCCAGCACTCTCGGGTCGGGCCGCCACTCGCAGCGCGGCGCTCACCGCAGCACCAGAGGAGATCCCGACGAGGAGCCCCTCTTCTCTGGCGAGTCGGCGCGCCATGGTGAAGGCCTCCTCGTTCTCGACGGTGAGCACCTCGTCCACGACGGTCGCGTCGTAGGTGTCGGGCACGAAGCCCGCTCCGATGCCCTGGATCGGGTGTGGTCCCTTCTGGCCACCCGAAAGCACCGGCGAGGCGGCAGGCTCCACCGCGACCAGCCGCAGGCTCGGCCGCCGCGGCTTAAGCGCCTGACCGACGCCGGAGATGGTCCCCCCCGTGCCGACACCGGCGACCACCACGTCGACGAGCCCGTCGGTATCGCGCCAGATCTCCTCCGCGGTCGTGGCGCGGTGGATGGCCGGATTCGCGGGGTTCTGGAACTGCTGCAGCATCACGTAATCGGGATGCTCCTTGACCAGCTGCTCCGCCCGCGCGATCGCGCCTCCCATGCCCTCGGGGCCTGGCGTGAGCACGAGCTCGGCCCCGAAGGCCCGAAGAAGCATGCGCCGCTCCTTGCTCATGGTCTCGGGCATGGTCAGGATGCACCGATAGCCGCGAGCCGCAGCCACCATCGCCAGCGCGATCCCCGTGTTGCCGCTCGTCGGCTCGACGATGGTCGACCCCGGACGCAGACGCCCCTCGCGCTCGGCGGCGTCGACCATGGCAACCCCGATGCGGTCCTTGACGCTGTTGGCGGGGTTGTAGAACTCGAGCTTCGCGGCGACGGTGGCACCGAGCCCTTCGGTCACTCGGTTGAGACGAACGAGCGGGGTGTTCCCTACCAGCCTGGTGACGTCCTCGGCGATGCGCACACGCCCCTCCTATCACGACACTTGTTCTTGGTCTAACGCAGAGCCTAGCGGGAAATTCCGATCGCCGCAATCAGATTTTCCTTCTGGCAGGCCACGCGGCCTCTGCGGTACCCGCCAGGAACCGTGCCCGTCGTCTTCAACGAGACCATCGCTGCGCAGTCCGTCGAGGGCTTGCCAAAGCAGCTCCGCATCGCCCCCAACCAGCTCCTCGAGATCAGCGATCCCGCGAGCGCCACGAAGCAGTACCCGCAGCACCCGTGCTCGCACCTGGCGGAGCGATCCTTCGTAGGCTCCCTGCGGTCGACCCGGCCTCCAGGGGTCCGCAAGGCCCTCACGACACATCCGGCACGATCCCTCGAGCGGGCACTCCGAGCACCGGGGTCGCGCCCGACACCACTGCGCCCCGACATCGAAGATCGCCTGGGTTAGCCGGTCGGCATCGCCCCCCTCGACCAGTGCGCTGCCAGCACGCTCGAGCACACGCTCCGTGGCAGGCGCCCCAAGGACGGCCCGCACCAGCACCCGACGGGCGTTGGTGTCAATCGGGACTCCCTGGAGGCCACCACACTGCACCGCGACCGCCCGTGCGACGTAGCGCCCCACGCCGGGCAGGGTGCGAAGCATCGCCTCCTCGCGAGGACACTCGCCGCCCCACCGCTCGACGATGATGCCGGCACCGCGCCAGAGCCGCTCGGCTCGTCGGTAGTAACCCAGCCCACTCCAAGCCTCGAGCACCGCGACGAGACCCGCGCTCCACAACGCTGCCGGCGTGCCAAAGCGAGCGAGGAAGTGCGGATAGACCTCAGCCACCCGTGGTGCTTGCGTCTGGATAAGCATGGTCTCCGCCACCAGCACGGCCCACGGCTCACAAGGCCGCTCCCGCCAAGGGAGCTTTCGCAGCTCGACGTGCGCCAGCGCAGAGCGCACCGCTCGTGTGACGTCGGTGTCGACCTCGAGGGATCCCACGACCCCACCCTACGCCGAGGATCCATCCCGAGGGCGGCCTTGGCTCACCGAACCGCTGTACGCCGGAGCATGAGGCACACCAGAGCTTAACGACTGCGCCGTGCGCTAGCGTGGCGGCCGTGGCCGGCTGCCTGGTGATCGGCGAGGCGCTCTTCGATGCGATCTGGGATCCGACGCAGCCGCACCTCGACCTGCGGCCCGGTGGCGGCCCGGCGAACGCAGCTCGCACGCTTGCTCGCTTGGGAGCCGAGGTCGAGCTCGTCACGGGGATCGGCACGGACCTGCTCGGTCAACGCCTACTCGATGATCTCGTGGGCGATGGTGTGGGCTGCAGCTGGTCGTGGCAGTCCTTGTGGCCGACCACGCTCGCGCTCGCCACGCTCCAACAGGGAGCAGCTGACTACCAGTTCTACCTGGCCCGCACCGCCCTCGATGATCCTCGAGGTCCCGAGCACATCCAGCGGGCGATGAGCGAGCTCACTCCATCGCTGTTGCTCGCGGGTGGTCTCGGACTCACCCGTCGTGCCGTAGCAGCGAGCATCCTGAAGGCCTTCGCCGAGACGACCTCGGCACTGCGCGTGCTCGACCCCAACGTCCGCGTCGGCGCGGCGGACGACCCTGCTGTCTACCGCGAGCTCCTCTGGTCGCTCGTGGCCCATACCGACGTCCTCAAGCTCTCCGGAGAGGACCTCTCCTGGCTCGCGCCTCATGAGGAGCCACTTGCCGCCTGCAGCCACCTCCTCGAGCTCGGCACGCGGCTCATCGTGGTGACCAACGGCAGTGAACCCGTGGTGCTCGTCGACCGCACCGGCCAGCGCACACTGCCCGTGCCGGCACTCGTCGACCTCGTTGACACGATCGGGGCCGGCGACGCCTTCACCGGGGCACTCTGCTGCGTCCTCCTCACCCGTGGTGCGACACGATCTGACCTCACGCTCGTCGCTGACGAGGCCGCGGCCTTCGCCACCGACGTCGCCACAGCCACGTGCCGACGTCGCGGTGCTGACCCGCCGCACCTTCACGACCTGCCTGCAAAGCTGCGCACAACTCTCTGGCACCACAGGGGGACGGAGGCTTCATCGCCACCGGTACAACCTGAGCGCACCGATCCCTCATAGCGCCTGGGCCACCTCCCAGCCAAGACAGCCCACGCACAACCCCAGGAAGGCCGACGCAGCGGACTCCAGTGCACGCGACGCTCTGTGCTCCACCACGCCTCATGGCGCAAGCACTCCACGAGCTCGATCCAGCTTGGACGCTAGGTTGCCGCAGCTCAGGAACCCACACCCGCACGCGCCAGCGCAACGCACGAGGCTACGAGCGACCATCGAGCAGGCTGGCTCCGCACGATCCGAGCCGAGCACAGCGCGCCCCCCAAAGCTCCGACGCGTACGCCGCGACTCCGGGTGTCGATGCGCTCGCCCCTGCTCATGAGGGCGCTCCTAACGTGCTCGGCCTTGCCCGCACTCCGACACTACTGGCGACGCGTCGTGGCCTGGGGTGGCTGCGCGCGCACGAGCACGCACGCCACAGCCACGAAACCAAGCCATCCTGCCAGAACCTGCCCCTCCACAGCAGCTGCCGACGCGGCTGACCGACGCGTCGCTCTCGTCGTTGCCCAGAGTGACGTCACGGGTGCCGGAGTGGCAGCTCCCTCCCCGACTACCGAGCCAAGCTGCTCTGCGTGGTCAGAGTCGATCGATGGCGTCGATCAAACCAGCGACGTTGGGGGTGCCAAGTCCAGCCGTCGGGTTCCACCCTGGCCCTGCGACGTAGCCAGTGATCCCGTCGAAGCTATTGGTACCAACCGTGATTGGGTGGAAGGCTTCCTGATAGAGCGTCGGGTCTTGGTAGATCGCGTAGAGCTTCGTGTCGAGGAAACCCTGCGGCCCGAGGGCGCTCTGGACCACCGCGTCGACGGCTGCCCACTGCGGCGTTGCCGCCGAGGTTCCCCCGACCGGCACCCAGCCCGGCCCATAGACCGGGTCGAAGCTCTCGTAGATGTTGACCGCGCTCACGACCGCCGCGTTGTAGGCAACGTCCGGCAGTCCACGCATGCCGGTAGCGTCAACGATCCCCGCTGTCCGCTGGTAGGGGGGCTCCGGGAAGATCACCGAGTAGCCGCCGCCACCTGCCCCGTAGCCGTCGTTCCAGACCTGCTCAGGCTGGTAGGAGGTGATGGAGAGCGGCTGGTCGCCGGTTGCACCGATCTGGGTCCCGCCGACGGCGATGACGTCCGGGCTCGACGTCGGGAAGTTCACCGTGGGGTAGGGATAGATCGCGCCCTGCTTGTTGACATTGGCCACGCCGCTGTCGCCCGCAGCGAAGAACGCACTGACGCCCGCCGCCCGTGCCTGCGCGTAGAGGCTGTTGAGTCCTTGTACGACAGTCGTGGAATCGAAGGACTGTTCCGTGGCGGACCAGCTGTTCGACCAGATCGTCGCGTGCAGGTGCGAGAGCGCCCACGCTTGCGCGTTCTCCATGTTGGTCAGGCCTTGCACGCCCTCGGTCTCCGATGCCGGCACGACCACGAGATCGATCGTGGCATCAGGTGCCATCGCGTGGGCGTACTCGACATCCAGCGTCGTCTCGTAGGCCCAGCCCACCTCGTTCGCAACCTCCTTGGAGTGGAAGTCGGCAGGCGATGGCAGGTGGTCGTAGTTCAGCACCACCTTGCCCTCGGGCTCGTAGATGTTGAAGGCTGGCGGCGCGGGCAAGCCGTAGGCTGCATCGAAGACCGCGAGGTCGTGGCGAATCGTTGGGCTCCCGAACGAGTCGAAGATGACGATGGTTTGACCCTGTCCCAGATAACCACGGCTGTAGGCACCAGTGAAGTTGTACTCCGCTGCCATCTGTGCCGGCCCGTAGCAGGCGATCTGGTAGCTCGCTTCGCAGTAGCTCGTCGTCGGGGGCGCCTGGTGAGCCTGGCCCGTCATCACCGGGCCAACCTCAAGATCTGGCACGAGAGCAGCTACGCTGCTCCTCGACGTCTGCGTACTGGCCGCAGCCGGTGCAAGCAGGCCAAGAGCGAGCACCGCACCTCCTACTCCTGCCCCGGCTCGCTTCCAGGTTGCGCTACCTCGCCCATTCGCTCTCGCAGATAGATGTGTACAAGTCATGAGCCGAGGTTACACCGCTTCGCCGCGCTGCGTAGGCAGCGCAGCAGCCCATCGCCCCCAGTCACCTGAGTCGCGACGTTCGCTTCCTCTGCCACCTGTTAGTCGAGGCAGCTCAAGTACCTCGCCTCACGACGCGACGTCTCAAGACCCAGCAGGGCGGTCGGGCTGGCCGGATTTGAACCGGCGACCTCTTGACCCCCAGTCAAGCGCGCTAACCAAGCTGCGCCACAGCCCGCTCGACTCGAGTCTACCGAAGCGAGGGCCTGGCCGACCCGTCTAGCCCCGCCCGCCCACACCGAAGCGCTCGGCAGCACCCACGGGACGTCGTGCTGTGGTGTCAGTGGTCGCTTCCCCCGCAAGAGTGGCGATCTGCTGGAGGCGGGCTGAGATCTCGGCTACCGCCTCCTGCTGCTGCTCAGTAGCAGTCGCGATCGTTGCGATCCGCTCTCGTACTTGGGTGTTGCCAGCGAGGATCTCGCTCATGGCCCGACGGGCTTCAGCGCTGAGCTCCAAGCTGTGCGACGACTCGTCAAGACCTTCGTTGATCCGACGCACGGCGTCGGCAACTCCCTGGCGAACCACGCCGATCCCCTCAGCGATCTCGTGGGCGAGGGTGCCGGCGCGGCCAGCCAACTGGCGTACCTCGTCGGCCACGACCGCAAAGCCCCGACCCGCTGCACCCGCACGTGATGCCTCGATCGCGGCATTGAGCGCGAGCAGGTTGGTCTGGTCGGCGATCCCGCCGATCGCACCAACGACGCCGTCGAGTAGTCGCATCCGCTCCTCAAGTAAGCCCAGCGCCTCTGCGGTAGAACGGATTCGCTCGGAGAGCACTGCAATGGCTGCAGTGACACGATCGACCACCTCGTCGCCGCTACGGGCGTACTGGGCCACACCCTCGGCCGTCTCACGCAAGGCCGCGGAGTTCTGCGCGACCTCCGACGCACTGGCGCGCAGCTGTTCGCCGGCTGCGGCGATCTGGGTGATCCCCTCGCCCACCTGGGCGACGCGCTGGCGCTCCCGCTCGGCCGCAGAACGCTCCGCGGCAAGGGCGCTGGTGCGGTCAAACCAGTGGGCGAGCAGCGCGACCACCCGCCTATCCTCGCGCACCAGCTTCACGTGGGTCTCGAGATGGCGACCTCCCAGCTCGATGGTGGCGCTATGGGTCCCCCCCCGTCGCTTGAGCTCCTCGATCACACGCCGGACTCGCTCTGGATCACGGTGGAACACGTGGATCGAGCCACCCTCTGCGCGACGCACGTCGGCACCGCGCAAGCCCCTGTTGAGCTCCTCGGCGCTGGCCTGGAAGAGCTCGCGCGCTGCGGGGTTCACGTAGACGATACGCTGCTCGCCCTCCGGCTCGGCGAGCATGACGGGGATCTCGACAGCGTCGAGCGCGGCGGCGAGGAGCTTGAGACGTCGCAGCTGACGAGGCGAGACGAAGCGCGATCCCATGCTCCTTCCATCGGCAGGGCCGGATCGGTAGTTGAGCCTGCTCAGGCGTGGCAGGTAAGTGGGCGACCACCGTTGTAGGCGATCATGTCTGCGAACGCCTCAAGCACGTGCACTTCCCGCCCCTCGAGCTCGGCAAGCGCGCGGTGCAGATTTCCGACCAGGCGCTCTGCATCGAGCCAGGAACCGAACTCCCCAAGATCGACCGAGCGGGCCGCCTCCAGAGGACCAACCCCCGCCCGCTGCGCATCCTCTGCGACACGCCAGACAAAGCGCAAGTAGCGCTCCACCGCGTCGAGGTCGCTCGGGGAAGCGAGCGAACCATGGCCAGGGACGACAACCGCTGCGTCGAAGCTGCGCAGCCACGGCAAAGCCTCCAGCCAGCCTCGCACGGAACCTCCCAGCGCAAACGGTGTTCCCCCGACGAAGACGAGGTCCCCAGCAAAGAGCACCCGCTGAGCGGGTAACCACACCACCGAGTCGCCCAGCGTGTGCGCCGCTCGACCAGCCCAATGCACCTCGGCCTCTACCCCGCCGAGGCGCAGGGCAAGGGAGCGGTCGAAGAGGACGTCCGGCTCGCGAACCTCGATCGTCCCCCACTCGACCGGAGTGAACACCCCAGCAGGTGGTACGAGGATCGCCGTGCGCAGCTCCTCGGCGACGTTACGCTGGGCGATCACCAGCTCCGGTGCGACCGTCGCGTTGCCGTTGGTGTGGTCGCCGTGGTGATGGGTGACGACGAGCAGCCGACGAGCTGGCTCACCGAGCTGCCGCGTCGCATCAAGCAGGGCCTGCGTCCGCCGCACCGTCGCAGCCGAATCGACGTGGAGCAGCACATCCCCGCAGCGCACGACCCCGGCGTTGTTGATGAACCAGGAGCCATCCGGCTGGAGGTAAGCAAAAACGTCCTCACCAACCTCGACCAGCTCCCCTGCCGATGGGGGCGTACCCTCGGTGGCTCGTCCGATGCCCATCGCCCACGCGCTAGAGGACATGGTGCAGCCAGATGATGAGCTGCACAAGCCGGTAGGTGAGGTAGATCACGGTCGCGACGAGCAAGAGCTTGAAATGCCAGGGCGTGCGCTTCGGAGGGGCGATTACCGTACCGCAGCTCGGGCAGTGCCCCTCGCGGTCGAGCTCGGTCGCGTCCTGGAAGCGCTCGCACGTCTCGCACCAGGGCATACCACCAGCCTAGGCCGCCTGACACGACCTCTGCACGTCGGGACTCTAGACCGGGGGCACCCCGTGGCGGCGCTCGGAGAAGCTCCGATCCTTGTGTCGGGCACGAGCAAGCCTGGCGATGAGTTCGTCGCGCAGGTCCTCCGGTTGCACGATCGCATCCACCACGAGGTCGCTCGCGAGGCGCAGGAGATCCACGTCGCGCTCGTACTCGGCGCGCCGCGCCACGATGAACGCCTCCCGCTCTACGGGGTCCTCGATCTCTTGGATCTTGTTGTAGTACACCGCGTTCACCGCCGGCTCGGGACCCATGACGGCGATCGAGGCTCCCGGCAAGGCGATGGTGGCGTCCGGGTCGAACGCTGGGCCGCACATCGCATACAGCCCCGCACCGTAGGCCTTGCGCACGATGATACTGAACTTGGGCACCGTCGCCTCGGCCACCGCGGTGATCATCTTCGCGCCGTGGCGAATGATGCCTTGACGCTCCACCGCCGAACCGATCATGAACCCGGGCACGTCCGCGAGGAACACGAGCGGCACGTTGAAGGCGTCACAGAGCCAAATGAAACGGGCAGCCTTGTCCGCGGAGTCGACGAAGAGCACACCGCCCTTGACTCCCGGGTTGTTGGCCACGATGCCGATCACCTGGCCAGCCAGGCGAGCAAAGCCCACGATGAGCTCCGGCGCGAACAGCGGCTTGAGCTCGAAGAAGCTCCCCGCATCGACCAACCGCTCGATGACGCGATGCATGTCGTAGCCCTGGTTGGCCGCGTCGGGGATTACCGATCGCTCAAGCGGGGCCAGCGGCTCGAGCGGCTCCTCCGCGGGAGGATCCTCCTCGAAGTGCGACGGCAGGTACGACAGGAACGCGCGGGCTGCTTCGATGGCCGCGCGGTCGTCGGCAACGAGGTTGTCGCCGCAGCCCGAGATCGTGGCGTGCATGCGCGCCCCGCCCATCTCCTCGAGGCTGACCCGCTCGCCGATCACCACCTCGGCCATCCTCGGCGAACCGAGGTACATCGAGGCGTGACCTTCAACCATGAACACCACGTCGCAGAAAGCTGGGATGTAGGCACCTCCGGCCGCCGACGGTCCAAACAGACAGCACACCTGGGGCACGCGACCCGAAAGCCGTACCTGGTTGGCGAAGATACGACCCGCCCCTCGGCGCCCAGGGAACAGCTCAACCTGGTCGGTGATACGCGCACCAGCGGAGTCCACGAGGTAGATCACCGGCAGCCGCTCGCGGTAGGCGAGCTCGGTAAGGCGGACGATCTTCTCCACGGTGCGGGCCCCCCACGACCCCGCCTTCACCGTCTGATCGTTCGCCATGATGGCAACCGGCCGCCCGTCGACCGAGCCCGTGCCGGTAACGACACCGTCCGCCGGCAGGCTCGGCTCAATGGCGTTCGCGAACAGTCCGTCCTCGCGAAAGCTGCCCGGATCGACGAGCAAGCCGATGCGCTCGCGGGCATGCAGCTTGCCGGAGCCCACGAGGCGCTCCTCCACCGCCCGGGGCCAGCCGTACTTGATCGCCTCCGCACGCTCTGCGATGCGCTCGTAGATGTCCATATCAGCCTCCCTCGCGTCGCTACGCACCCCGCCGGCGCACCCGCAGCTTGATGGGTGTCGCGTCCAGGCCGAAGGCCTGCTGGATGCGGCGCTCGAGGAACCGCAGGTACGTGGGTGCGAGAGCACGCGTGGTGAACAGCGTGATGGTCGGAGGGCGCGTGCTGCCCTGTACGGCGTAGAGCACCCGCGCCCCCGGAGCAGGGTTCTGCGCCTGGACCTCAGCGAGGAAGCGATTGAGCGCCGCGGTCGGGATGCGATGCTCGTAGTCGGCGCGAGCCTCGAGAATCGCCGGCACGAGGCGATGCACTCCCCGACCGGTCAGCGCAGAGACCCGCAACGGCGCGCTACCCGTGACGAACGCGAGCCGATCTTCGACGTCGCGCTCCACGCGAGCCTTCTGCTCCGCGTCCAGCAGATCCCACTTGTTGAGTACCAGGATCACCGGCGAGCCGGCGGCGTCGATGCGCTCGACGAGCCGCTGATCCCAGCCTGTGACTCCCTCCGTGGCATCGATCACGAGCACCACGACGTCCGCGGCATCGATGGCCGCCAGGGTGCGCACCATCGAGAAGTACTCGGTTCCTGACTCGAAGCGACTCCGGCGGCGCAGGCCCGCGGTGTCGACGAAGCGCACCGTACCCTGCTCGGTCGCCACCACTGTGTCGACGGTGTCCACCGTCGTACCGGGCTGGTCGTAGACGATAGAGCGCGACTCACCCACGAGACGGTTGAAGAGGCTGGACTTGCCGACGTTAGGGCGACCCACGATCGCCACAGCGAGGTCAGGCTCTCGCACTACTTGCTCGACCCTTGGGCGCTCCTCGGCGTTCTCCAGCCCGAGGAGCACGAGCAGCGCGTCGAGCAGCTCGGCTACTCCCCGCCCATGCACCGCCGAGACTGCCAGCGGTTCGCCGAGGCCCAGCGCGACGTGCTCCCACATGCCCGGCTCGTGGCTGGGGGCGTCGACCTTGTTCGCCACCAGTAGGTGCGGAACCCCCTGGCGCGCCACGATACGAGCGATGGCCTCGTCCTCGACGGTTGGCGGCACGCGCGCATCCACGACGCACACCACCGCGTCCGAGCGGCGGATCGTGGTCTCCACCATCGTGGAAACGGCGTGGTCGAGACCGTCGGCGTTGGCGAGGTAGCCACCGGTGTCGACGATCGTCAACTCCACCCCTCGCCAGGTCACGACTGCCTCCTTGGTGTCGCGCGTCACCTTGGGGCGCTCCTCGACCACAGCCTCGCGCCGTCCCAGGATGCGGTTGAAGAGGCTCGACTTGCCGACATTGGGACGACCCACGATCGCGATCCGCGCCATCAGTGCGCTACCCCCTTGAGCGCCCGCCTGAGCGCGAGGCCGTTCGTTGGGACCACCTCGACGCGCGGGTCCAGCTCCTCCACATGCACACCGTCGAGGAACACGCCGTTCGAGAGACAGACATCGGGCAGCAGCACGCGTTCGGCATGGATCTCGTCGAGCACCCTGGCGACGTCAGCTCCCGCCAACAGACCAGCGACGGCGACGTTGCCGCCGAAGAACTCGTTCGCCACACCCACCACCTCGACGTCGCCGTAGCCGTGACGATCGAGCAAGGGACGCAGCACCATGGCGCCGTAGGTCGACGTCACGACCGCAGCACTGCCTCGACCTTGCGAACGTCGGCGGCGCAGCCGTACCGCCCGGTAGCCCAGCGCAGGTGATCCGTCGACCGCCTGGAAGAACCCACTGCCGGGCACCTCCCACACGGAACGTCGACCCTCGAACTCCGCCTCGAAGGCACGAGTCAGGCCGATCCCGTTCTCGAGCTGGGGGAGATCCCCGTAGTCCTCGAGCGGCGGCATCGGCGCGCCCGCACGCAGGTAGAGCTCGTCCGACGCCCAGGCGCGCGGGCCCCCGTGGCGCCGGGCCCGCGCGTCGTAAGCTTCGATGATCTCGATCGCCTCGCGAGCCTCCTCGGGTCCGTGCGCCCGCAGCTGCTCTCGGCTAAAGCGCGAGACGCCGTACGGCACGACACCGACGCTCGCCAGTCCTGGCACGAGCAGCGCAAGCTCGACCAGGGTGGCGGCAAGCTCCTCAGCATCGTTGCGCCCTGGCACCAGCACCACCTGGGCGTGCACAACCACCCCCGCCTCTACCAGCGCGAGGAGCCAGCGCAACGATACCGCGCCCCTAGGGTTGCGCAGCATCGCAGCCCGCAGCTCAGGGTTGGTCGTGTGCACCGAGACGTAGAGAGGGCTAAGGCGCTCCGCCACCACGCGCTCAAGATCGGCTTCGGTGAACCGCGTCAGGGTCGTGAAGTTGCCGTAGAGAAAGGAGAGTCGGTAGTCGTCGTCCTTGACGTAGAGGCTGCGCCGCAGCCCCTTCGGCAGCTGGTAGATAAAGCAGAACTCGCAGTGGTTGTCGCAGGTCGTCACGCCGTCGAAGACCGCATCCGAGAGCTCCACACCAAGGTGCGCGCCTGACGCCTTCTGGACCTGGAGCTCGAGCGGCAAACCTGCCCGCTCCAGCTCCAGGACGGGATTCGCCTCGTCGACGAGCTGGCGGTACTCGATGACGTCGCGTGGCTCGACGCCGTTGATGGCCACGAGGACGTCGCCCGGGAGCACGCCGGCCATCGCCGCAGGCGAGTCAGGCCAGACGCGAAGCACGTGAGGGCGAGGCACACCAGGAGCCTAGCGACCCCGAGAGCCGATCCAAGGAACCCCTAGACTCGAGACGTGAGCGTTCGTCGCGTCATTTTGGCCTCGCCGCGCGGGTTCTGCGCCGGCGTCGAGCGCGCCATTGGCGCGCTCGGCTGGATGCTGCGGTTGTTCGATCCGCCTGTCTACTGCTACCACGAGATCGTGCACAACCGCCTCGTGGTCGAGGCCTTCGAGCGCGCCGGCGTGGTGTTCGTCGACGACGTCGACGACGTCCCGGCCGGTGCACCACTCATGCTGTCCGCCCACGGCACCGCTCCGGAGGTGCTCGCTCGGGCAAAGGAGCGCTGCACTGTGGTGCTGGACGCGGTGTGTCCGCTGGTGACGAAGGTCCACCACGAGATCCGCACCCGCGCAGCACGAGGCTACCACATCGTCTACGTCGGGCATCGCGGCCACGAGGAAGCCGAAGGTGCGACCGCCGAAGCCCCAGACGCCATCACCTTCGTTGAGACCGAGCTCGAGGCGAGCCGTGTCGAGCTCGGCAACGAGCCTATCGCACTCCTCGCCCAGACCACGCTCGCAGTTCCGGAGTGGCAGCGCATCGCCGAGATCGTCCAGGAGCGCGCTCGCGGTGAGGTCTGGATGCCCGCACGCTCGGATCTGTGCTACGCCACGACCAACCGACAGCATGCGGTCACGGAGCTGGCACACAGGGTCGACGCCATGGTGATCGTAGGTTCGGCGAACTCCTCCAACACGCGAGCGCTTGAGCGCGTAGCGCGACGAGCTGGGGTGCACCACGTCGAGCGTGTCAACCACGCTGGCGAGCTCATCGGACCCTTCGAAGGCGTGGTCGGGCTTACGGCAGGGGCCTCGGCTGCGGAGTCGGTGGTCCAGGAGGTCGCCCGTGCGCTCGCCCCAAGCGAGGGCATCGAGGAGCTGCAGGTGCTGGAGGAGGACGAGCTCTTCCCGCTTCCTCCCGAGCTGCGAGATCTCATCGGCTCGGTGGCGATGTTGGTGGCGCGCGCCACCGGCACTCAGGCGCCGAGCTCCTTCGTCGATCGTGAGCCTGCCAGCGAGATCCTCGCAGCGCTGGCGAGCGACACCTCGCGCGGGTCATAGGGTACTCGCCGCCCGCACGCCAGCAGCCGCGCACGTTCCACCCGCGCCCGCTCGAGCAGGCGGTTGAGCTCCCCCTCCAGTAGCTCACTCAGGCGCCGGACGTCCGAGCGACGCACTCTCGACTGAGAGGTGCGCACCTCCCCGGGCCACAGGGCGGCGCCGACCTCGATCGCCACGACGGCCGGAAGGATCCATGGCCTGCCCGGAGCCATCGCCCGCTCCGATCCGGCGATAGCCGCCGGTACGATCGGCACGTCTGCGCGCAGCGCGAGGTACGCCGCACCCTCTTCGATGCCCTGAACCCGCGGCCCGCGACGCCTGGTTCCCTCGGGGAACACCACCAAGGAATCGCCCTGCTCCAACGTTCGCAGCGCGATCTCCACAGCCTCGCGGTCCGTCGCCTCGCGGTTGACCGGAAAGCCGCCGAGTGCCCGCAGCAGCCCCCCGAGCCCTGGGACGGCCATCACCCCCGACTTGGCCATGTAGGTGAAGGGCTCCCCGGTGATGGATCCGATGAACGGCGTGTCCAGATTCGATCGGTGCGTGGGAGCGAGGATGAACGGCGCCTCGGGTAGGGCCGCCTCGTAGCCAGTGTGCGTCGCGAAGAGGAGTTGGTTCGCCAATCGCACCAGTTCTCGAGCACCACGGTAGAACGCGCGCTGAGCCAGCGAGCCGCGCTCCATCACCACACCTGTTCCACCATGTCGAAGAGCACAAGCACACGATCAGCAAGCTCCTCAACCGCCACATCCGACGTGTCCACTACGAGCGCATCCGGTGCCGGCAACGCCGGAGCAACGAGCCGACGAGCGTTGTCTCGATCCCGCTGCAGCACTGCCGCCCCCTCCTCGTGTCGACGCGCAAGCCGCACTGCGTCGCGAGCGACCAGAAAGAGCTTGAGCTGAGCGGTCGGAACCACCACCGTGCCGATGTCGCGACCCTCGACGACGACGCTCCCGAGGGCGGCGATGTCAGCGCGTTCCTGCGCGAGCACGGCCTCGCGCACCGCAGGCTCCTGCGTGAGACGGCCGAGGAGCGCGGCGAGCCTGGGGTCTCGCAGGGAGGCCTCAAGCGCACTCGCCTCGTGGTAGAGCACGAGGGGCTCTTCGATAGCCGCGATGCGCGCAGCGACGCGATTGGGATCGCGACCCTCTCGCTGCGCAATCCAGGCCGCCCAACGAAAGTAGAGCCCGGTGTTCAAGCAGGCGAGACCGAGGCGCGCGGCGAGCACCCGCGCCAGGGTGGACTTCCCCGTCCCCGACAATCCGTCGATCGCGATCACGAGTCCCGCTGGCTGTGGTGCTCCGTGTGCCTCGTGCACGGCCAGTTAGGCTAGTGAGGAGCGCGCAGCTCGCCTCCAAACCCCTGCTCGTCCCGACGGCGGCGCAACACGAGTGGTGCTCGGGCTCCTTGGACATGGCATGCTCGAGGCCCTGCAGCGACTTCTGTGGTGTTCCCCATGCAGCTCTTAGCTCCGGCGGGCAGACTAGACATGGTGGTGTGGAGCACGGCGCCACGATGGGCGGTGTCCGTCGAAGTAGCACTGCCCAACCGCCTAGAACTGGGAGGAACACGGCATGAGCAGTCGAACGACCCGGTTCGCGAAGGATCGCGGGCTCACGGTTCGCATGAGCGTGACGATCTTTCTGCTCGGCCTCGTCTACGTCCTGTTCTTCGGATTGCTGATCGCCCTTGGCGTCGGTACCATCACCGTGGTCGTGATTGCCGCGATCGTGCTGTTCGTGCAGTACTTCTACTCGGACAAGATCGCGCTGTTCGGGATGCGAGGCCACCTCGTCAGCCGAGAGGAGGAGCCCGAGCTCTACCAGATCGTCGAGCGACTCGCTGCGCTGGCGAACATGCCGACTCCGAAGGTGGCCGTCTCTGAGCTCGATCTCCCGAATGCCTTCGCGACCGGCCGGAGCCCTTCGAAGGCAGTGGTTTGCGTGACGCGTGGCCTGCAGCGTCGCTTGAGTCCGCCGGAGCTCGAGGCTGTACTCTCCCACGAGCTCAGCCACGTCGCCCACCGTGACGTCGCGGTGATGACCATCGCCTCGTTCATCGGCGTCCTCGCTGGCCTGCTCATTCGCGTGATGTTCTACTCCGAGCTCTTCTCGGGCGGCATGGGCTACGGAGGACGAGGACGAGGTGGTGGCCAGCTTGAAGGGGCTGGCCAGCTCGTCGCCCTCGAGATGTTGATCATGCTGATCTCTGCGGTGGTCTATGCCATTAGCTTCCTGCTGATCCGCGCGCTCTCGCGCTACCGGGAGCTTGCCGCCGACCGCTCCGGCGCCATCCTCATCGGCCGCCCAGCGTTGCTCAAGTCGGCTCTCCTCAAGATCACCGGCGAGATGGGCCGCATACCCACCCGCGATCTGCGCAGCGCCCAGGCCTTCAATGCCTTCTTCTTCACCCCAGCGATCTCGCCGCGGGGGGGGATCGGCCTCGGCGAGCTCTTCTCAACCCACCCCTCGTTGGAGAAGCGGATCGCGCAGCTCGACGCGCTCGAACGTCAGCTGGGTGGAGCGGAGTAGCCGTGGGCTTGCTTGATGCGCTTTTCGGCCGCTCGAAGGTCGCCCAGCCGAAGCTCGACGCTCTCTTTGCGCTTCCCGGCGCGGCGATCACGCTGCAGGTCGCTGCCAACCTTGAGAGCGAGGGCTGGGGCGCGGTGGTCTTCAAGCCAGCCTCAGGGTCGGCCTTCGCGAACACGGAGGAGGAGTTCCGCGAGGTCATCGGAGAGCTCGGCGAGACCAAGGCCTCCCAAGCAACCGATGACTTCGGCTACCGCTGGGTGTTGCTGCGCGCCGCCGACCTCGAGACTCTCGTGACCGCGTGCCACGCTGTCAACCGCAGCCTCGAGGACCACGGGTTCGGCCCCCAGCTGCTCTGCTCCCTCTTTGCTTTCCGCGACACCCAGACAGCCCAACGTGTCTTCTGGATCTACCTCTACAAGCGGGGGACCTTCTACCCCTTCGTGCCGACCGGTCCGGAACGACGCGACAATGAGCGCGAGCTCTCGCTCAAAGCCGTGGTGGGCTCGGACCTGCCCGTCGAGGAGGACTACACCCGGTGGTTCCCGCTGTGGGACATCCCCGAGCCCCCGCGCGACGGCCCATCGAGCTAGCTCGGGGGGGCCTCGACATGCTCGATCGCGACCCCGAGAAGCGCGGCAGCGTCGTTGAGGAAACTTGGGTAGCTGGTGGTGATCCACTCGGCATCACGCACTCTCGCCTCGACCCCGAGGACGGCGGCGGCCACCACGGCGCTCATGGCGATGCGGTGGTCGCGGTGACTCTCGACGACGATGGGTTCCCTAGGTTCCCTCGCTCGCACCGGGCCGTGCACCGCGAGGCCGTCGTCGAAGGTGTGCACCGCAGCACCGAAGGCTCGCAGCATCGCAGCCGTGGTGGTGATCCGATCGGACTCCTTGACCCGCAGCTCCCGCGCCCCACGAATCGTGCTCGTCCCCTCGGCAAGAGCGAACGCCACCGCGAGCGCGGGCACTTCGTCGATGAGCGAGGGGACCTCGCGAGGCTCCACCTCAGTCGCGACCAGCTGCGCCCCACGCACGACCAGAGTTTGGTCCCCGAGACGCTCAACGGTGGCCCCCATGCGCGCAAGAACCTCCAGGAACCCGGTGCGCGAAGGACCGAGGTAAACATTGTGCACTTCGAGGTGCGCTTCCGGCCGACTCGCCGCAGCGACGACGAAGAAGGCAGCAGCTGACGGGTCCCCAAGGACCCTAAGACGACCAGGCGAGTATGGCAGACCCGGCTGGAGGTGGATCCAGTGGCGACCCGCGGGGTCCAACTCCTCGCCGACCTCAAGACCGAGCGCCGCAAAGAGCTCCTCCGTGTGGGGACGCGTTGGGAGCGGCTCGACAACGCTGAGTGGTCCCGAGGCACCCAAGCCAGCGAGCAGGAGCGCTGACTTGACCTGAGCAGAGGCCACCTGGAGCTCAACGGTGCCGCCGGCGAGCCGGCTGCCACGAACCACGGCCGGAAGGAAGCGATCCCCGCCTCGCGCGCTCGCCACAGCACCCAGGCTGCGCAGGGGCCCGATCACCCGGTCCATGGGTCGGCCCCGCACCGAGGCGTCACCGGTGAGCACGGTGGTGCCAGCGACCAACGTCCCCACACCGAGGCCGAGCCGCGCCAGCGTCCCGGAGTTGCCGACGTCGATGACGTCCCCGGGCTCGCGCAGGCGCTGGAGCCCAGGGCTGCGCACCAAGAGGCGGCGCGGGTCCAGCACCTCGATCTGCGCGCCCCACGCCTCGACGGCGCGCCGCGTCGCCACCACGTCGAGCCCCTCGGAGAGATCCTCCACGACGGTCTCACCCTCGCACAGCAGAGCTCCGAGGAGGGCACGATGGCTGATGGACTTGTCCGGTGGTGGCACGAGCACACCCGAGAGGGCATGCCCTCCGCGCCGCACGACGAGGTCCACAGTGCTCCTTCAGGCGGGAAGATCGTCACGCAGGCCCACCGCGCCGTGAAGGTAGACGTGGTGGAGCTCGGAGCGGGGTCGCTCGTCCTCGATGTGCATGAGTACCCGCACGCATCGCGGCGTCGCACCTCGGATGTCGAGCTCGCGAGCACAGATCAGCGGGACATCGCCAAGACCGATCTCGCGGGCAGCCGTCGCCGGGAACATCGAGTGCAAGTCATCCGTGGCGGTGAACAGGATCGAGACCAGCTGATCCTTCGTGATGCCGTTGGCCGCGAGCATGCGCGTCACGAGCTCCTGGACGCGCTCGCGCATCGCCTCCGGGGTGTCCTCATCGAGGGTCGTAGCGCCCCGTAGCCCCCTGAGCGTCATGGGGCACCAGGTTAGCGGCGATCGCCTGGTGGAGCCGCGCGAGCTCCTGGCGGCTTAACGGCCGCGCCGTGCCAGGCGGGAGCCGAGGGTCCCGAAGGGGCCCGATGCGCACTCGCACGAGCCGCTCCACACCAACACCGAGGGCTCCAAGCATGCGACGGATCTGACGGTTACGCCCCTCGACGAGCACGATGCGCAGCTCGCGGGGACCAAGCACCCCGACGCGCTCGGCTCGCAGCAGCTCGCCACCCTCGTCGACCCCCTCACGCACCCGAGCTGCGATTCCGCGACCAACGTCACGGTCAGTCCACACGAGGTACTCCTTCGGGACGTGAAAGCGCGGGTGCGTGAGCTGGAAGGTCAGCACCCCGTCGTTCGTGAGTAGAAGGAGCCCCTCGCTGTCGGCATCCAGCCTGCCGACAGGGTAGACACGCGCCGCCGTGGGCACCAGGCGCCGCACCGTTGGGCGACCGTGGGGGTCGCTCACGCTGGAGATCACGCCCCGTGGCTTGTTGAGCAGCCAGTACTCGAGCCCCTCCTCGGTCGCTACCTCCACACCGTCGAGCTCGACGCGGTCGACCCCCGGGCGCGCCTTGGCGCCCAACCTCGCGACCTGCCCGTTGATGCGAACCCTGCCGCTCGCTATGGCGTCCTCGAGCGAGCGCCGCGAGCCCAACCCGGCGCGGGCAAGCAGCACCTGCACACGAACGGCGTCGGTATTCACCCCTCGACTCGCAGCTCGAATTCGATGCGCGCAAGCTCGCCGCCGTTCGGTACGAACCGACCCAGCGGCGGCAGCTCCTTGAGCGAGCGCATCCCGGCTCGCGCGAGGAAGGCCGTGCTGGTGCGCAGCGACCGAGGCTCGGACTCCGGCACCTCCTCGATGAGCCCCCGCTCGAGCAGGGTGCGCACGACTCCGTCGGAGCTCACCCCTCGAACCTCCGAGATCTGCTGACGGGTGACGGGCTGGAGGTAGGCGACCACCGCAAGCACCTCGAGGGCGGCTCGGGAGAGCTGGCGATCCGCCTGGCCGAGGGCACGCCGTGCCAGCGGCGCGTAGGCCTCGTCGATCTCGAGGACCACCTGCTCGCCGAGCACGCCGACGCGCACTCCACGCTCGGGCATCCGGCCCAACTGGTCGATGGCGTCGAGCACCTCCTCGCGGGAGGCCTCGAGCACCCGCGCCAACTGGTCGAGCTCGATCGAACCGAACGCGGCCACTACCGCCTCAAGCGCTGCCAGAGCCAGACCCATCGCGCTCGAGGATCCTAGCCACGAGCGACCCTGCGGCAGCTTGGTCGACGAGCTCGACCCAGAGCTCGTCAGCCTCGACCCTGAGATCAAGCGCGCCGACGGCGTAGCCCTCGAGCGCCACCACGAAGCCCACGACCACCTCGAGGGCGCGCCATCCCGAGACGAGCTCGCCAAAGCGCCCTCGAACCACTACCGCGATGCGCCCCAGCAGACGCTCAGCAACGTCCTCGATACGCACCGTCGCCGAGGGGACAACGAGCACTCCCTGTGGAGCACGCCGGTGTCCGAGCCCAAGCAGGGCGCCGTGCAGCGCTGCTGGGTCGATTGGCGCGAGCGGAGGCTCTGGGACCCTAGCGGGTTGTGCGAGCACGGCCCGGTGGTCATGGAGCACCCCTGCGAGTGCAGCTCCGGCCGCGGCGATGGCCCGCTGCAGCGCGAGCGCGGCGAGCACCCGCTCGCGTCGCTCGTCGGGCAGCTCGAGCACCTCCGGCTCCGGTTCGGCGACGAGCGCTCCGAGCCAACGGGCCAGCAACCAGCTCGCGGCGACGAGTGCGGCTGCGAGCTGCTCGACGCTCGTCGTCGTGGCCAACGCCTCCGCAACGAGCTCGCTGCAGCGCAGAGCGACCGGGTCGAGCTCCCCGCGCCGAACCTCCTCGACGGTCTCAACGAGCCGCATCCAACGCCTCGAGCCGTCGCACCATCACTTGGTGGGGACCGATCCCCTCGACCTCGAAGCGATCCCCCACGCTCTGGAAGCCGAGCTGCTCGTAGAACCCGATCACCCAAGCTCGGGCGTGCAGGAAGACCCCGCGAGGGCCATCCCTCGCCGCCAGCAGCTCAAGCAGTCCCCGCATGAGCAAAGCGCCGAGCCCTTGGCCCTGGAGCTCGCTCGCGACGGCCACCCCGCGCACGCGCCAGGCCAGCCCCCGAGCGTCGAGGGCGTCCGCGAGCACGTCCCGAGCCGCCTCCGGCGGCGGTCGCAGGCTCGCCGTCGCGACCGCGACGAGCCGACCTGCGTGCTCGAGACCGACGTGGAGGGTGGTTGGCTCGTCATCCCCGCTGAAGCGGGCGCTCTCTGGCGGCCTGCCCGGGCGCAGGACCGCGGCTCGGAGCGCGAGGAGCTCCTCGTAGGCGGGATCCAGCACGAGACGCGAACTCACCGCGCACTCCTCGCCGCTTCGATCGAACGCGCGAGCAGGCTGACCGGGTGGACGACCTCGACCGTTGGACCGAGGAGTCCTCGCAGCTGGAGCGTGCAACCGGGGTTTGGACTTGCCACCACGCTCGCCCCGGTCGCGGCGATCGCGTCGCGCTTGGCACGACCGACCTCCTCCGCGAGCGCCGGCTCGAGGAGGCTAAAGAGGCCGCCGGCTCCGCAGCAGTTCGGTCCGGACGGCTCCACGACCTCGATGCCAGGGATCTGGGCAAGCACGAGCCGCGGCGCCAGCGTCTCGCCCTGGGCAAAGCGCAGGTGGCACGCGTCGTGGACCGCTACGCGCAGCGTCAGCAAACCACGATCTGCCCGCGGCGGGTTGCTCGCGAGCAGCTGCGTCACATCCTTGGTCCGCTCCGCCACGCGCATGGCCCGCTCGTCATCCGGGTAGAGCTCACCGTAGCGGCGCAGCTCCGCCCCACACCCCGCCGAGGTCACCACAACCGGCGGAGCCCCCTCGAGCGCTTCCCACGCCTCGAGCAGGCTGGACGCCTGGCGGTGTGCCGCTTTCGGGTCGCCAGTATGGTCGGCCAGCGCACCACAGCACACGCCACTGAGCACCTCCACCTGCCAGCCCTCTGCCTCTAGCACGTAGAGCGCATCTTCGGTGGTCCGGGGAAGCGCAGCCTGCGCCACGCAGCCAGCGAGCAGCGCGACGGTACCGCGAGCGGCAGGGATGAACCGGGGCTGTGGCGGTGCCTGCGGACCCGGATCGCTCACCTGAGCCTGGTCGAGCACCCGCCGCAACGGACCAGGGATCACGGCTCGACGAGACCCCAGTCGACGGGCCACGACCTTGCTGGCTCGGATCGCAGGAGCCATGGCCCGCGCGTTGGGTAGCAGCGTGCCGAGCGCACGCCGCCAGAGAGTCGGCCACAGCCCACGCCGCTCCTCCACCAGCTCCCGAGCGCGGTGGAGCAGCTCGTCGTAGCGGACACCCGAGGGGCAGGCCGGCACGCAGGCTTCGCAGCCGATGCAGCGATCGATGTGTGTGCGTACGGCAGGATCGACGGGGCCGGTGCGCTCAGCCTCGCGGGCAAGGAGCAGGATCCGGCCGCGAGGCGAGTCGTTCTCCTCGTGCGTGACGGCGTAGGTCGGACACGCTGACAGGCAGAAGCCGCAGTGCACGCATCGTGCTGCGAGCTCGGCGATCTCAACGCGCAGCGCACTGATAGTGCGGGTCGCGCTCATCGGAACCGCCTTTGCGGATCAAGCGCGCGCTGGAGTCGAGCCGCGAGCGGGTGCTCGAAGCGGTCGTAACGGCCGACGCCGAAGGCCTCCTCGACCTCGCGCGCCAGGCGAACCTCGAGCCTCGCGCCAGCCTCGCGCGCCGCGGCCTCGACGCCGAGCAAGTGGTCCAGGCCCTCGGGAGCCACGACAACGTCGGCTAGCCCGGCACCTACGTAGCTGACAACTCTGGACGGATCGACTCGACGGTCCTGCAGCCATGCCAGCAGCCGCGACGCGCGCACGGCGACGCGCAGCACCACACCGCGCACAGGATCCCTGAACGAGGCCCAGCGCCGGGCCACCTCGGCGAGCTCCGCCTCAGCCAGGGGGTGCGCGCGGTGACCCTGGCGCTCGAGCGCCCCGACCAACCGCTCCGCCTGCGCGATGACGGCTCGCGGGCTGCCCTCGAAGACGACGAGTGCGGCACGCTCAGCTCCCGACCAATCAAGCCCCACCGGGTCCAACCGCTCGACGAGCAACAGTTCCAGCAGCCTCGCGAGCTCGGCTGGTCCCAGCTCGACGCGTACACCCTGCATTGCCCGCGCACGCGGATGCGCTCGCAGCACGACCTCGGCGACGAGGGCCATGCGACCGCGTGCACCGCAGGCGAGCTTGGCAAGGTCGTAGCCGGCCACGTTCTTGATGACGTGGCCGCCTGAGTGCGCAATGGTACCGTCTGCGAGCACGAGCGTCGCACCGATGAGAAGATCTCGGATCCCGCCATAGCGCCAGACCGCAAGCCCGTGCGCACTGGTCGCCACCATCGCTCCGACAGTGCCGTCGGCCACAGGGTCGACCACGAGCCGCAGGCCCGCGCCCTCCAGGAGCCGCGCAAGCTCGCTCCAGCGCACGCCCGCCCCAACCGCAACCGTGAGATCATCGCTGCGCAGGTCGACCCAGGCGAGCTGGGTGGTCTCGAGCCTGATTGCCCCCGTGGGGCGCGGCTCCTGGTTGGTCCCCAAGCCGAAGACGCGCACCGGCTGGTCCGGGGGGAGCTGTGCAAGCAGCGACGACGCCTCCTCGACGCTGCGGGGCGCGAAGACGTCGCGATCCGCTTGGCTCACCACCGCCACGCCACCCCTGCCTCCTCGAGCGGGTGGGCTGCGTAGACGCCGGGCCGCTCACCACAGAGGCGAGGGGTCGGCAGCAGCTTGCCGGGATTGGCCAGCCCGGTCGGATCGAGCGCCTCGCGCAGCTTCCCGAAGGTCGCCAGGTCGCTCGGGGTAAACATCTCGGGCATCTTGCAGACCTTGTCGACGCCGATGCCGTGCTCCCCGGTGAGCGAGCCGCCCTCCTCGAGGCAGAGGCTGAGGATCCGAGCAGCCACCTCCTCTGCCAACGCGGCCTGGCCGGGCACCGTGGGGTCGTAGGTGACCAGCGGATGCAGGTTGCCATCGCCGGCATGGAAGACGTTGAGGATCGCAAGGCCCGACTCCGCCGCCAGGTCCTCCATGGCCGCCAGCACCCGAGGCAGCGCGGTGCGCGGGATCACACCGTCCTGGACGATGTAAGCGGGAGCGACACGACCGGCAGCAGCGAAGGCCGCCTTGCGCGCGCGCCACATGCGCTCGCGCTCCTCCTCGGTGGTGGCCTCCCACACCGAGCCCACCTGCGCCTCCTGGAGCACAGCACGCACCACCTTGAAGCCTTCGTCAACCTCCTCCCGAGGACCATCCAGCTCGACGAGGAGCGCTGCGCCCCAGTCGAGCTCCAATCCCGCGTTGGTGGCGAGCTCGCAGGCTGCGATGGCGCCGCGGTCCATCATCTCGATCGCCGCCGGAACCACACCGGCATGCACGAGCCTGCCGACTGCATCTCCCGCGGCGACCACGTCATGGAAGTAGGCGACGAGCGTGCGCTTGGCCTCGGGCACCGGAAGCAGACGGCACACCACCGTCGTGGCGATGCCCAGCGTGCCCTCGGAACCGATGAGAAGACCCCGCACGTCTGGACCCGGCGCCTCGAGGGTGTCCCCGCCAACCCAGACGAGTTCCCCGGTCGGGGCGACGAGCTCCACGCCGAGCACATGGTTGGTGGTGAATCCGTACTTGAAGCAGTGCGCCCCACCCGAGTTCTCGGCGACGTTGCCGCCGATGGTACACGCGATCTGCGAAGAAGGATCGGGCGCGAATAGCAACCCCATTCCGCTCGTAGCCTGTGAGAGCTCCAGATTCACGACGCCCGGCTCGACCACGGCGATCCTGGCGATCGGGTCGATTTCCACGATACGCCGCAAGCGCGCGAGCACCACGAGGACGCCGTCGACCTCCGGCAGCGCGCCCCCCGACAGGCCAGTGCCCGCACCGCGAGCCACGAAGGGAATGCCAAGGCGAATGAGCTCGCGCACCCCAGCGATGAGCTGCTCGCGGGACTCGGGGATAAACACCAGTCCAGGAGTGGCGCGGTGGCTGGTCAGGCCGTCGCAGCAGTAGGCTTGGCGCTCGGCGGGATCGTCGATCACCGCACGCGGTCCGGCGATCGAGCGCACAAAGCCGGCAAAGAGCTCGAGCGGCGACTGCCCCATCAGCGCCAGTGTAACGGACCTCACCCGCGTCGAGGGGTTTAGCGCGGAGCAGCAAGCAAGAAGGAGGCTGACGTGTCCCAGATCCAGAAGGTGCTGATCACCGGCGCGACGTCCGGCATCGGTCGAGCGACGGCCGTCTCACTCCACGCCGCGGGCTGGCACGTCGTGGCCATCGGGCGGCGCCAGGAACGCCTCGCCGAGCTCAGCGAGCAGCTCGGCGGCGAGAGGATCCAGACCGTCGCGATGGACGTGCGCGACGAGCACGCCGTCGATCGGCTACGCGCCGTCGTGGGGGTCCCGGATGCCATCGTCAACAACGCCGGCGGCGCACGCGGGCTCGAGCGGGCGGACGCGGCGGAGCTCGACGACTGGATGTGGATGATCGAGACGAACGTCATCGGGCTGGTCCGTCTCACCCACCGCTTCCTGCCCGACATGGTCGTCAGGGGCTCCGGGACCATCGTCAACGTCGGCTCGGTCGCGGGTGAGTTCCCCTACCCAGGAGGCAACGTCTACGGGGCCACCAAGGCCTTCGTCCGACAGTTCACGCTCAACCTGCGCGCAGACCTGGCGGGCACCGGCGTGCGCGTCACTGATGTGGAGCCGGGGCTGGTCGGCGAGACCGAGTTCTCGCTTACCCGCTTCCACGGCGACGCCGAGAAGGCCGAGGCGGTCTACGCCAACACGACGCCCCTGCGACCCGAGGACGTTGCCTCGATCATCGAGTTCGTCCTGACCCGCCCGGCCCACGTGAACATCAACACCATCTCCTTCATGCCCACCGACCAGGGTTTCGGACCGTTCAACGTCGTGCGCCACGACGGCGTCTGAGCCTCCACCTAGGGTGGAGATCATGGCGAGCCACCCCCTCTCCCTGGACCGCCCCGCACGCATCGACGACCGACGCGCTGCGTGGCTTGCCACCTCAGCAGGCTTCGCGACGGGCGCCGGCGTGGTTGGGGCGCACGCTGAGGCGCAGCAACTCGAGGGCTGCCACCCACTACCCCGACAAGCGCGCGAGGAGCGCGAGGCCGAGCAGTTAGCCCCCTCGGCGACCCGCGCACTGGGCGCCGGCCACCGAGCACACGACGAGGAACCCGACCCCTGGCGAACCTGTTTCGAGCGCGATCGCGATCGCATCCTGCACTCTCAGGCGTTCCGCCGACTGGCCGGCAAGACCCAGGTCTTCATCTTTCCCCGCGACCACCAGCGCACGCGTCTCACCCACGCCCTCGAAGTCGCGCAGGTGGCGCGCGCCATTGCCCGCAACCTGGGCCTCAACGAAGCCCTTACCGAGGCGATCGCCCTCGGCCACGACTGTGGCCACGGCCCCGGCGGCCATCCGAGCGAGGCTGCCCTCGACCCCTACCTCCCCGAGGGCTACGACCACGCCGTGCAAGGTGCCAGCGTCGTCCTGGCGCCGCTCAACCTCTGCCGCGAGACCCTGGACGGGATCGAGAACCACTCGTGGTCGAGGCCGAGGCCCGCAACCCCCGAGGGGGAGGTGGTCTCCCTCGCCGATCGCATCGCGTACCTCGCCCACGACCTCGAGGACGCGAGCGCAGCCGGTATCGTGACGCTCGACGACCTTCCCTCTGATGTCGTCGAGATCCTCGGGGTGACCCGGGGTCAGCAGCTCGGTGTCCTCATCGAGGACGTGACGAGCGCGACGCTCGCTACCAAGACCATTGGTCTGTCGCCCGCGGTCGCGGAGGCGCTCGCCTCGTTGCGCCGCTTCAACTTCGAGCGCATCTACGACCGTCCAGCTTCACGCCGCCAAGGCGCCTTCGTCGTCGCGCTGCTGCGCTCCCTCGTCGATTACGTCCTGGCTCACCCCTCGGTGGTTCCCGAGGTGGAGCAAGCCGCCGACCGGGTCCGGGCTGCGGTGGCGTGGGTCGCAGGCATGACCGATCGCTATGCCCTTGCCATGGCCCAGGAATGGCTGGGGTGGCGAACCCCGCCTCCTGAGCCGATGCAGTTGCTGTGGCGCTAGTATCGATATATCGGTACTATCGCCAAAGGAGGCAGCTCTATGTGCTACCCTCACCACCGCAGCCCCGGAGGGCCGTTCGGTCGTCACGGCTTCGGTCCGGGACCCTTCGGCCAGGGTCGACGCGGGCCCCGCGTTCCTCGCGGTCGCTTACGAACCGAGATCCTTAAGCTCCTCGCAGAGGGACCCAAGCACGGCTATGAGCTGATGACCCTCATCACGGAGCGTTCCGGTGGGCTTTGGCAGCCAAGTCCCGGCTCGGTCTACCCCACCCTCCAGCTCCTAGAGGATCAGGGGCTCATCGTCGGCGAAACCGACGGCGACCGACGCGTCTACCGCTTGACCGAGGCCGGCCAGGAGGAAGCTTCGCGCCTTGCTGAACAGCCCGACGAGCCTCTCCGCGGCCCCATGGCTGGACGGATCGGCCCCGAGGTCGCACAGATCATGCAGGCGCTCCGCACGATCGCCCTGACGGGCACAACCCAGCAGCGCGAAGCGGCGCAGGAAGCTCTCGCTGAGCTGCGGCGACGGCTCTACCAGATCCTTGCCGAGTAGATCGGCCGCTGGCGCGCGAGCAACAAGGCCACGCGCCAGAGCGGTTCGTTGCACCGCCAGCCTCTGCTACGTCTGACGTTGACGCTCGCAACACGCGAGAACACTGAGGCGTGGAGGCCAGGTCGCTAGATGCCGACGATCTGGTAGCCCGCATCCACGAGCTCGACCAACACCTCGCCTGCAGGTCGCATGCCGACTCCGTTGGCCTCAAGTTCAGCCGCGTCGAGACCCATCTGCTCCACGTTGGCTGGGCACGCCTGCAGCTCCACCTCGCCCGCGCGCAGGTCGTCGAGCACAGCCTTGATCTCGGGGATCTTGCCCTCCCCGAGCGCCACACCGGGGCCGAAGAGGTAGACCTTCACGTCCTCGCCACGGCGAGTCTTGAGACGCTCCGCAAGGCGAAGACCGCTGAGTGCCTTCGGGGCCTGGTCGGGTCCTGCTGTGATCCAAAACGCAATCTTTGCCATGGACCCATGGTACCGGTTGAGAACGAGATTGTGGCCATTATTACAGTTGCTCCCGCATCCATCGATGAGGCACCGGAAATCCTTGCAACCCGCCGCGCGGTCGTGTACCCTCAGACACGAGCCGACCGACCGGTCGGTCAGGATAGTCGTGCCGTGAACCCCTGGAGGAGAGGTGCACACAGTCCGTGACCCCCTTGCTCGAGGAGCGCTGATCGCCCGCGACCGGCCAGCGGTGCTCTGCGGTAATACGGTGCTCCGTTACCGAGACCTGGCCGAGCGAGTTCGGCGGCTCGGCAACGCCTTGGCGAGCCTGGGGCTCCAGGCTGGCGACCGCGTGGCCATCATCGCCAACAACTGTCACCGCTACGTCGAAACCTACCTTGCCGTTCCCGGCTCCAGCTTCGTCCTCGTCCCGCTCAACACTCGGTCGGCGCCCGCCGAGATCGCCTTCGCGCTGCAGGACGCCGGCGTGCGCGTCCTGCTGACCGACCGTCCAGCCGCCAGCTACGACGACCTCGTGGAGCGCGTGATTCGACTACCCGACGGCTACGAGGACCTGCTGGAGCGCACTCCGCCGGCGCCACTACCGAACGAACCGAACGAGCACGACATCGCGGGCCTTTTCTACACCGGTGGCACGACGGGACGCTCCAAGGGTGTCATGCTGACGCACCGCAACCTCATCGCGAACGCCATCACCGCGCTCGCCTGGACTCGCATGACCGAGGACGACCGATGGCTCGTCATGGCTCCCATGTTCCATGCCGCTGGCACGTGCTGCGTGCTGACCTGCTGCTGGCTCGGCGCCTCGCAAGTGATGCTGCCCAGCTTCACACCGGAGGGAGCCCTCGATCTCATCGAGACCACCCACGCCACCGGGACTCTTGCGGTGCCGACGATGCTGAACGCGATGAACCAGGTCCAGGCTGAGAAGCCTCGCAACGTCGCAAGCCTGCGCATGCTCAGCCACGGTGCCTCGCCCGCTCCCCTTGAGATCCTCCGTCGTGCGCACGTCCTGTTCCCGAACGCTGAGCTACTCCACCTCTACGGTACGACCGAGACGTCGCCGATCGCCACCACCTTTCCTCACGAGGAGCGCCACCTCGACGACCGCCTCGCGGGATCCGCTGGACAGCCGGCGCTCGGTGTCGACGTCGCCGCCCTCGGACCCGACGGGATCCCCCTCCCACCAGGAGAGGTGGGAGAGATCGCCGTGCGCGGCAACAACGTCATGGCCGGCTACTGGCAACTGCCGGAGGAGGACGCGAAGGCCTTGCGTGGTGGGTGGTACCACACGGGCGACCTTGGTTTCCTCACTGACGACGGGTACCTGTTCCTCGTCGATCGACTAAAGGACATGGTCGTGACCGGCGGCGAGAACGTCTACACGGTCGAGGTCGAGGACGCGCTCTATCGGCACCCTGCGGTTGCCGAGGCAGCGGTGTTCGGCATCCCCGACGAGCGCTGGGGCGAGGCCGTGCATGCCGTCGTGGTCCTGCGCCACCCCGCGACCGAGGAGGAGCTGTGCGAACACCTCCGGGGCATCATCGCCGGCTACAAGATCCCGAAGCGCATCGACCTGCGAACCGAGCCGCTACCCAAGTCCGGGGCAGGCAAGATCCTCAAGCGAGAGCTCCGCGAACCCTTCTGGGTTGGCCGCTCCACACGGATTGGCAACTAACGCACCGCCGAACATGTCGCCCCCAACCTTGCCAGCACCCGCGTTTACGCACCCCCGGGGCAACACCCGGCCCTCCCTCCACCAGGTTGGCACACAGCAGCGCTGTCGCGAGCCGAGCCGCCCCGGGCCCCTAGGAGGTGCACCGGCAGCGTTGGCCACCGTGTGGCCCTTGCTGGATGTGCAGCACCCCACAGGCGTCACCACGATGGCCACCATCTCCTGCTCGGGTCCGCATCGCCCTGGTCTGCGAGCACCTTGGGAAGGCTTACCCGGATCGTGTGCGCTCGCTCGGTGTGAGCCTCGTCGAGGTGCCCATGGGTGCCAAGGTCGCAGCGTGCCAGCGCGCTGCGGAGTTGTGCCGAAGCCCGGAGCGCACCAGCTGGGGCAACGGGTAGCGGGAACGACCCTCCACCACACGGGTGGGCGCGATCGACCTTGGCATCGGCAAGCTCCGCGAGACACCTTCGTCCCTGACTGGCGAGAAGGGTTGCGTCCACGGACGTGACCTGGTGGGCTCGAGCGGGTGCGCTGTTGCGACAACGGGGCTGGCATGGGAACCTCACCTTGCGGCGTCGCTAGTGGGGCGAGAGGGTTGGGGTGGGTCACAACGGCAGTTCGACGTAGGTGGCCCGTGGCCGATCCGGGTAGCACGAAGGGCGAGGAGAAGGCTCTTCGGCCATTACGGTCACGCTCCGATCCAGCACCCCAAACGCTCAAGAACATTCGCGTACAGCCGATCTTCTCCCGAGCCTGTGTCCACTCCTACTGGGACGACGTAGTCCTGCGAGCCAGTAAAGCTGATCCCACTAGCACATCCCTGACTCCACCCAAGGTGCAATCCTTGTATCCGCCTGCAGCAGGCCTGGGTCACGTCCGGAGAAGTGGTGTAGTGACCACCGCGTGATCCGCCCTCGATCCTCTGCCGCGAGCGACGCCGGGAGGGCGTTCTCCGTACCGTGGTCGGCGCCGGGGAACCTTACCGGTCGGACCTTGCCGAGGGCCTCTCGCGCTCATGGAGCGGCGCTCGTCGGCCCACTCCTCGGTCTTGCTCGCTGCTGCAGCGAGCCCACGAGGCGGATGCTCACAGCTCGATCCGGGAAGATGCCCACCACATCGGTGCGCCGGCGGATCTCCTGGTGCAAGCGCTCCTCAAAGGGTTGGTGCTCCAGAGCTGGCGCCAGAGCTCCTCTTGCGGAAGTGCGCCAAGGCCAGCAGGTCACAACGGGCTTTCGAGGTGCTCGCCAGCCTTGAGGCAGCTTCCCAGCCAGCGCCGAGGTGACCCGTTGGAACTCAAGCTGTGACCTCGGTGGCGTCCGAGCGCATCGACGATGGTGCGCACCAGGGTTGCCACGCAAGGGCTGCTTGCGACCCCGCCACCGTGGCGAGCAGATCCCGCGAGCTCGTGGGTACGACACCGTTGCCAGGTGACCCCGGGTAGGGTCTCGCCGATCGCATCGACGAGGCCACGGTGCGCATCTCACGATCACGAGTACCACCCCGGTCAAGCCCACATGCCACGAGCGAGCGCCAGCAAGCGAGCCAGCCGGCCGCATCCTCGCTGGTGGCGACCGAGATGCCGAGGATCTCGCAGGTGGCCCTCAGCGCATGCACCCCAGTGACGACGAGCACGTGGACGTTCGCGGTCCCACCAGCCTCTCGTACCTTGACCACGAGCGCATCCGCCCAGCACGATCGGGTACGGACCGCTGTCTGGGGGACGGGTGCGAAAGGCTTGGACCTCGGCGTCCAGGCTGTGAGCCATCGTGCGAGATCTGGGACGTCGAGCGCTTCGTGATCCCAAGGGCCCAAGTGAGCTTCTCGAGGCGTCGCCTCGAGCACCCCGAGCACGCGAGCAGGTGGCGAGCAGCTGGTGAGGGCTACCACAAGAGCGACGACGGCGCTCTTGGATCCAGTCGGGGATAGCTCCCCTCACGAAGCTTTGGGATCGTTGAGCTCGGGTGGTGCCAAGCCTCGTAGCGCGAAGGACGGCTGCGCTACCCGTTGCGCCGATTGGTGCGCTCGGGGCTCGCAGGGTGGTAGGCAGCGCCGCAGAGCGCATCGACCTCGGCACCCATGAGCGCCTCGACGAAGGTGCTGAGCAACGAGCGCACGAGATCCGGGTGAGCCTTGGCCAGGTGCTCTGGCACCAGGGCGATGAGGTCCAGAGGAGGAGGTGGTGGCCATCGTGGTGACTCCTTGCTGAGCTTGCTTGCTCAAGAAGGATCACACGGTGGCCGCCGCTCCACAAGCACCTCCCTACGGGCCCAAGGCGACTCGGCTCACTACACCACGTCCGTGGAGGTGACCCAGGCCTGACGTCCGACGGGTTGCGACGTACCGACAGTCGTTCAGGTCGAAGCAGCCTCGGAACCTCTACAAGCTGTCCTCGATTCGGACGAGATCGCGACACCCTCGTTCGCTGCCTGCGCCCACAGGCAGACCCGTCAGTCACGGTTCCAGGCTCAGACGCCTGGTTAGGGCCGCCGCAGCAACGCGGCGACCCCCTGCCCCACGCCCACGCACATAGTCACGAGCGCCTGGCGGCCGTCTCGCTCGGCCAGCTCGAGTGCCGCCGTGAGCGCAAGACGGGCCCCTGAGGCCCCGAGAGGATGGCCAAGCGCAATCGCTCCACCGTTCGGATTCACCACGTCGTCACCCGGGCTGTGCGGCAACCCGAGCTCTCGCAGGCACGCCACCGCCTGCGATGCGAAGGCCTCGTTGAGCTCAACGAGGTCGAGATCGGAGAGCTTGATGTCGAGTCGCTCAAGCAGCCGCCGTGTAGCCGGGACAGGCCCGATACCCATGATGCGTGGAGGCACGCCGGCACTCTGCCCTGCGACCACCTCGCAGAGTGGTTCGAGGCCCAGGCGCTCGACGACGTCGTCGCTCGCGAGCACCACCGCCGCCGCACCGTCGTTCACGCCACTCGAGTTCCCGGCGGTGACCGATCCTCCCTCGCGAAAAGCCGGGCGTAGGCGTGCGAGCTGCTCCAGAGTGGTTGCGCGCGGATGCTCGTCCTTGACGACCTCCACCACCTCCCGACCCTGGGGTGCCTGAATCGGCACGATCTCGCGTTCAAAGCGGCCACGTGCCTGAGCTGCGAGCGCGCGCTCCTGTGAGCGCAGCGCGAAGCGGTCCTGATCCTCACGAGCAACGCCGAACTCGACCGCCACGTTCTCCGCGGTCTCGCCCATCGACTCGACGCCGTACTCGGCCGCAATGCGGGGGTTCACGAAGCGCCACCCGATGGTGGTGTCGTAGAGCTCGACGTCACGCGCGAAGGCGCGGCCGGACTTGCCGAGCACGAACGGTGCGCGACTCATCGACTCAACGCCCCCTGCCACCACGAGGTCGGCGTCCCCGGTCTTAATGCGGCGAGCACCTTCGAGCACGGCTTCAAGACCCGAGGCACACAGCCGATTCACCGTGATGCCAGGTACGTGCTCGCCGAAGCCGGCCAGCAAGACGGCCATGCGAGCGACGTTGCGATTGTCCTCGCCTGCCTGGTTGGCGCAGCCAGCGATCACCTCGTCGATGGAGGCAGGTGGCACACCGGCCCGCTCCACGGCCGCGGCGAGCACCGCGGCTAGGAGGTCATCTGGCCGCACCCCGGCGAGGGATCCTCCGTAGCGCCCGAACGGGCTCCGAGCTCCTACCACCAACCACGCACGACGCATAGTCCCTCCCTACTGCTCACCAAGGATGGGGCGACCCAGCGAACGAGATCGACCTCGACACATGGCCACGAGCTCGTCCCCGCGCCGCAGCTCGACGTCGTAGACCCCGCTTCGACCACGGCGTACGACCTCACGCGCATGGGCAACAAGTACCTCCCCGACACGAGCCGGTTCGAGGAACTGCACCTCCAGGCCCTGCGCCACGGTGACGTCGTCGTAGGTGTTGCAGGCGAACGCGAAGGCGCTGTCCGCAAGCAGGACGAGGTACCCGCCGTGCGCGATGCCGTGGCCATTGGCCATGTCAGCCCGGATCCGCATTCGTAGTCGCGACCATCCAGGGCCGACACCCTCGAGCTCCATGCCAGCCGCACGGCTCGCGACATCGCGCTCCCAGAGAACCGCAGCACAGCGAGCAGCCAGTTCGGCAGGGCTCACGTTCCACCACCTCCATCCCCACCGCCCCGACGCGCCGCATCCAGCGCACGCAGGCCACCCACGACGAAGTCCGCCACCCACGTGGCGTACTCCTTGCGGGCGAGTCGACCTTCGCTGCCTTGGAGTTCGCCTTCCTTGAACCAGGTCGGGTGCCAGTTCAGGATGCCGAAGATGCTCATCGCTGCCACCGGGACCTCGCCTGGAGCAAGCCCGGGTGCGATCGCGCTCACAAGTCGCTCCATCGCTCGAACCACGCGCCGCTCAGCCTCGCGCACCGCCTCTTGCTCCTCGGTTCCAAGACGCGCCAGTTCGTTGAGCTGGACTCTGTGGAGGTCCGCCTCGCCCTCGTAGCGCTCCACGAGCCGCGCCACCAGCGCTCGTAGCCGCTCCTCGGCACTGGCCTCGCCGTCGGCGATCTCCTCGACCTCTGCAGCCAAGCCCTCCGCGTAGCCGACGAGAAGCTCAGCGAGAATCGCCTCCTTGGTCGGGAAGTGGTGGTAGAGGCCAGCCTTCGAGACCCCAACGAGCTGCGCGAGGGAGGCCATCGAGGCGCCGTGATAGCCCTCGCGCGCAAACAGTAACGCGGCGACGGCCAGGATCTGGGCACGCCGCTCATCGGTGGGAAGCCCGGCAGTGCTCATCGCCCCTCGAACCGTGGATCGCGCCGTTCCTGGAACGCCCGCATTCCCTCCGCGAAGTCGCGGGATCGTGCTAGACGGCCCTGCCAGGCAGCCTCGAGCTCGAGCCCGGCCTCGCGACGTCCTGCCTCGAGCTCGTCGAGAATGCGACGCGACGCGAGGAAGGCCTGCGTCGGACCCGCTGCCACACGGCGCACGAGGTCGCCCACGCGCTCTTCGAACTCCTCGTCGGCAACGACCGTCGTCACTAGCGGGGCCATGAGCGGATCACTCGCCGGACGCACCTCACCACCGAGGATCACACCCATAGCTCGGTGACGCCCCAGGGCTGCCAGCAACGCCAGATGCGCGCCCGAGTCCGGGATGGCCCCCAGCCGCGCGAAGGGGGAACCGAGCCGGCAGCTTGCCGAGGCCACGATCAGGTCGCAAGCGAGAGCGAGTCCGAGCCCGGTGCCAAGCGCCGCGCCGTGGACGGCTGCGATTGTCGGCACCTGGAGCGCACGCAGCCGGGCGAAGACGGGGTGGTACGTCTGGGCGAGCACAGCCTCGGCATCGTCGTGCTCGGGATCAAGCTCGACGAGATCGCGGCCAGCGCAAAAGACGGAGCCGACCCCGCCGAGCACGAGCACCCGGGCGTCGGCACCGACCCCCTCGAGCGCGTTCGCCAGCGCTCGCATCATCGACGACGTCGTAGCGTTCCGCCGCGCGGGCCGATTGAGCCACACCTCGACCACAGGCCCATCGCGCAGGACGACGACTTCCTCGCTCGGGCTCACAACTCCTGGCAGCTGACGCTCAAGACTCACCCTGCGCCTCCACGTCCGAACTACGTCGCGCACGCCGGCGCGAGAGGAAGGCCGTCATCCGCTCGCGTTTCTGCTCGCTCGCGAAGAGAACGGCCTGCGCGACGACGTCCAGGTCCCGCGTCGACGGCCTCGACGCGTGTCGCAGGGCTAGCTTCGTGAGCTCCAAGGCACGCCAGGGACGGCGAGCCAGCTCCTCGGCGAGCTCGCCAGCTCGCCCCAGTGCGTCCTCGGCGAGGGCGTCGACGAGACCGGCCCCGAGCGCGGCCTCAGCGTCCATGCGCTCCCCGAGCAGCAGCATGCGTCGAGCTCGCGCGAGACCGACGAGGTCCACGAGGCGATGGTTCGCACCGGCACCCGCCAGGATCCCGAGCTCAAGTTCCGGCTGGCGAAACCAGCTGCGAGGGGTCGCGACCCGAAGGTCACAGGCCAGGGCGAGCTCGAGACCTCCGCCCACGGCCGGACCGTCAATCGCAGCAATGGTTGGCCAGCGCCAGCGCGCCAACCGGTCGAAGAGCTCAACGTTGATACCCTGGAGAGCCTCCTCCGTCCCGCGCTCAGCGAGCTCCGCGATGTCGGCACCACTAACAAAGAGCCCAGGATGGGCGCTCGTGATGACGAGCATGCGCGGCTCGCTCGCCAACTCGTCGAGGACCCGATGCAGGGACCGGACCACCTCCAGCGAGAGAGCGTTCGCTGCCTCCGGGCGATCGAGCGCGATCGTTGCCGCGTGCTGAGCCACCTCGATGCGCAGGTATGGGTAATCCCCTACCACGTGTAGAACCCTCGACCACTCTTGCGACCCAGCTCGCCACGGTTGACCATGTCGACGAGCAGCTGCGGTGGCTCAAACCGGGGTCCTAGTCGCGCTGCGAGGTAGCGAGCGATCGACAGGCGCACGTCGAGGCCCACCAGGTCACTCAAGCGCAAAGGACCCATGGGGTGGCGGTAGCCGAGCTGCATACCACGGTCGATGTCCTCGACGCTCGCGACACCCTCTTGCACCATCCGGATGGCCTCAAGACCCAGGGCTACGCCGAGACGGGACGTCGCAAACCCCGGAGAGTCCTTGACCACGATGCTCTCCTTGCCAAGGTCGCGCGCCGCGCCCACGAGTGCATCGACGGTCGCGACCGTCGTCGCGCGACCCACGACTACCTCGATGAGTGCGCTCGCTGGGACCGGGTTAAAGAAGTGCAGGCCCCCGAAGCGCTGGGGATACACCACACTCGAGGCCAACTCATCAACCTGGATTGACGAGGTGTTGGTCGCGAGCAACGCCTCAGGTGCAAGCCGGGAGACCTGGTCGAGCACCTCGCGCTTGAGCTCGACGACTTCCGGCACCGTCTCGACGATGAGCGGAGCACTGGCCAAAGGCTCGAACGAGGCACCCACCCACCATGGCGCGAAGCGCTCCGGATCCGCACCGTGTTCGAGCGCGCGACGCAGGTTAGCCTCGATGCGCGCCGTGGCAGGCCCAACCATGGCCTCGGAGGCCTCCACGACGCGCACTGGAAACCCATTGATGACCGCTTGGGCGGCGATCCCAGCCCCCATGGTTCCGCCGCCGACCACACCGAGAGGCGTTGCCGGATCCGTCCTTAGAACACCGGAATGATCTCGTCCCACTCGACGTCAGCCACCTCTTCCCCCGTGATGCCAACCTCGGGAATCGCTGGGAAGGGGATCCCGTAGCGATCGAGTACGCCCTTGACGTTGAGCATCGCCTGCCGCCAGTTCTCGCGCTTCTCATCGTAGCTGGCGATCCCCAGCCCAGCCTGGCGTGCCACCTCCTCGATGGCGCGCTGGTTCGCGATGAAGTCGCTGGGGAGCTCCCAGAACTCGGCGGGGGGCTCGAAGAGCACGCCGGACAAGAAGACGTAACCAGCCCGGATCTGCTTGGTCACGATGGCTCGATCCTCGGGGGCGATCCGCGGATAATCACGCTCCATGAGTGCCAGGCAGATCGCCATGTGCCGACCCTCGTCGCGACCGATAGCTCGGAAGGCCTCGCGAAACACGGGGATGCGGGTGTGGGTGTACATGTAGTGGAAGAGCGTCGAGGAAGCAACCTCGCCCATCAGGAACGAGCTGAAGAGCACTGCCATCGAGTAACGAGGTACCGCCTTCTGGTAGCCCTTCCAGTAGCGAGCGCCGTTGTGGTAGAGCCACTCGACGTTACGCTTGGCAAGGCGCCCGATCTCGCTCTTGGGCTCGTAGTTCAGCGGACCACCCGGCGTGAGCCGGGAGATCGCCTCTCCGCAGACGATCTCGTGATTCTGCTCGTCACGGGTGATGGAGAAGAACGCGCGACGCACCGGGTCCTCTTCGTGGACCTCGTAGGCATGGATGAGCGCCGTGGCGAAGACCGGAGGCGCCGAAGCGTCGAAGACCGACAGGAGCGAGAACCAGTAGGCCACTGCCTCGCGCTCCTCGTCGCTCATGCGCTCCGGCTGCAGCGTGTCCCACGGCAGACGAGCGGGATCCCAGTACTCGCGCTGCGAGGACTGCCAGATCTCTTCCAGTTTGGCGGTGTGTCGCTCCCACGACAGCGGGAAGATGTTCGGCTGCTCGATCGCCGGCGGCCGCTCCTGTCCGGCGTTGACGTCCGCTGCTGCCATCACTCCTCCTCGTTGGCTAGTGTTGCCTTCGCAGACACGTCCCGCCCTGCGCATGCTGGGCGCGCTTGCTCCCCTGCACGCTGGTCGGTGCTGCGACCGACCGACCGGTCGGTCGGTTATGCTGACCTTAGCAGCCAGGTGGGTGTGTGTCAATCACCGTTGCGAGCGAAGGGCGTACGAGGAGGGGGTAGGTGGCGATCGTTCGGCTCTATCCGTCGGGGCGGGAGGTGCCGTGCCCTCCAGGTTCGACCGTCCTCGCAGCTCTCGAGGCCCAGGGATGGGCGCTCCCCAACAACTGCCGAGCTGGAACCTGTGGCGAGTGCAAGGTCAAGGTTCGCTCGGGCGAGTTCGACCAGGGCTTCGTCCTCGACATGGCACTGTCGCAGGAGGAGCGCGAGCGAGGCTACGGCGTCATGTGCATGGCGAAGCCCCTCTCCGAGGTGCTCGAGATCGAGTGGGGGACCATCGACGCGCGCCCGGTGCTCTTTCCTCCGCGCACCAACGTGCCCTTCACCCTTGTCGACCACATCGAGCGGACCCCGGCGATCGTGGAGCTCGTGCTACGTCCAGAGGAGGAGCCCCTGCGCTACTGGCCCGGCCAGTACGTCCACCTAGGCAACCCGCCGGATGCACCTCGGAGGGCGTACTCCATCGCCAACGCCCCACGACCCGACGGTGAGCTGCACTTCTTCGTCACCCGCGAGCGCTTCGGGAGAACAAGCGGCTGGCTCCTCGACCAGCCAGTAGGTACCACACTAACCCTGAACGGTCCCTACGGCGCCTTCATCGGCGACCCGGCGATCGAGACGCCGGTGGTCTGCCTCGCTGCTGGATCGGGGCTCGCACCGATCCTCGCCCTCACCGACGCGGCGTTGCGACGCGGCTTTCGCCACCCGGTTACCCTCATCCTGTCTGCCCGCACCGAGGCCGACGTGTACCCACGCGGGTTGCTCCGCTGGTTCGAGCAGCGCTATGCGAACTTCCGCTTCGTGCGCACACTCACCCGCGAGGAGGGGCCGCCGCCGCGCGGCAGGATCCCGGCGATCCTGCCGGAGCTCGTCGGCTCGCTTGAGGGCGTCGCCGTCTTCATCGCCGGCCCCGAGGGTTTCGTCGAGGACACCCGGGTCGCTGCCCTAGCGCTCGGAGCCGACCCCTCGTCGCTGTACCGGGAGCCCTACGTGCCCCAGGATGACCTCGGCTCGCTCTCCATCCTCGGACCCTACTAGGCCGTCTGACCTTGGTGCGCCCGCTCGTGCTTCGGTAAGCTCGCCTGCGTGGCAGCCACGCAATCCAGGATCGAGGCGATCGGGCGAGAGCTCGCGAGCGTCGAGGGCACGAGCGGCGTCTTCGGCCTCGAAGGGCTCGCAGGCCGCGTGATGGCGGCCGCGCTCGAGGACCCTGTCTTCCGAGCCAACCTGTTCCAGCTCGTTGACGTCTTCCCCACGCTGGCCAGTCCCGACGACGTCGCGCGGCACCTGCGGGAGTACCTGGGTTCGCGCAGCCCCGCCTGGATGCGCGCAGGGGAGCGCCTCGCCGAGCGGGTCGCAGCTGGACGCTGGCTCCTCGAACGGCTCACCCGCGAGAACATCCTTGAGATGGCCCGCCAGTTCATCGTGGCCGAGAACCCTCGAAAGGTCGTCGAGGGGGTGGCTCGTCTGGCTGCGCACGGCTACACCGCCACCGTCGATCTCCTCGGCGAGCGGGTCCTCACACAGCTGGAGTCGCAGCGCTACCTCACCGCCATCACCGACATCCACGAACGACTCGTGCGAGCCCGGGATGTGCTCACCCTCCGCGGGCCGTTGCTCGGGCCACCCGTGAGTATCTCCGTCAAGCCGAGCGCGCTGAGTGCCCGCTGGTCCGCGCTTGCCCACGATGTCGTCGTCGACGACGTCGTCCAGCGGCTCGAGCCTCTCGCCAAGGCAGCCCAGGCCGAGGGCAGCGTGCTCTTCCTCGACATGGAGCACTACGACACCTACGAGACCACCCTCGCGGTCTTCTGGAGACTCCTCGAGCACCCGGGACTCGCCGAACTCCAGCTTGGCGTCGTGCTCCAGGCCTACCTTCGCCGCCACCTCGATGAGCTCGACGCGCTCCTGGCGCGCTTGCCTCGCTCACACAGGCCCAGGATCTGGATCCGACTCGTCAAGGGCGCCTACTGGGACACCGAGGTCGCCCAGGCGCTGACCGAGAGTGTGGAGCCTCCGGTCTTCCTCGACAAGGCAGCGACCGATCGCTCCTACGAGCGCTCGGTTGGCCTGCTACTCGATGCCACCGATCGCGTGCACCCCGCCTTCGCAAGCCACAACCTGCGCAGCCTCGCAGTGGTGCTGGCCGAAGCTGAGGCAAGGGAGCTCGACCCCGAACGCTTCGAAATCCAGATGCTCTACGGCATGGCCGAGCCCCTTGCCAGCGCGGTGCGCCGTCGGGGCAACGCCGTGCGCATCTACGCGCCGGTCGGCGAGCTCCTCCCTGGTATGAGCTACCTGGTGCGCCGACTGCTTGAGAACACCTCCAACTCCTCGTTCGTGCGCCAGCGCTTCGGCGAGCACGAACGGCTCGACGACCTGCTGGCCCCACCCCACCCGCGACCTACCAGTGTCATGCCACCAACCATCCCGCCCGGCTACCGTCACACGCCGCAAACCCAGTACCGACTCCAGGAGGTCCGTCGTCGCCAAGCCGAGGCCATCGCGACGCTGGAGTGCGAGCTCACCCATCCCGTCGAGGTGCCCGCGCGCCTAGGTGCTCACCGCGTGATCGACGATGCCAGGATCGAGAGCCGCAACCCGGCACGGCGAGCACAGGTCGTCGCGCTCGCGGCCGACCCCGACACCGACCTCGTCGACGAGGCGGTCGCCTGCGCAGCCAAGCAGGCGCCAGCTTTGCTCAGCCTTGACTGGGAGCAGCGAGCCGCCATTCTCGAGCGCGCCGCCGAATACCTCCAACGCCACCGAGCCCGCATCGTCGCGACCGAGATCCTCGAGGCCGCCAAGCCGTGGGTCGAGGCCGACAACGACGTCGGGGAAGCTGAGGACTTCCTGCGCTACTACGCAATCATGGCTCCCC
>Ga0209012_1000251_pt1 | contig 81969 bp, 87 predicted proteins | sample RS3BMetagenome_FD_184735 | JGI IMG/M metagenome (GOLD analysis project Ga0209012, IMG submission 184735) | Ferric oxide microbial mat and aquatic microbial communities from Rainbow Spring, Yellowstone National Park, USA - RS3B (SPAdes) (version 3) ... | reverse complement strand
CGAATTGACGGATTCCTACACATGGAAATCATTGCAATCGGTCCAAGAGACAGAGAGGAAGTGTATCGAGAAGCGACAAGGAGAGTCTTGCGTTTTCGCCGCGAGATGCAAGAGTAGAACTTCAGCGTTTCTCAAATGCAAAATTTTTCAAGGTGAATTCGCCTCATATGAAGCATTGCCCATATGCAACCCAATGGCCGCCAGTTCGAGGATTTCAAGCTTGTCGTCCGCAACCTGTTCCAGTTCTCCGATCAGTGTCCGTGACCGTGGTGTTTTTCAACCGGTATCCACTCCTCTCCAGCTTGCCTGCGCATTTCATTTCAGATGAATTCTAGCACAGATTGACCGCTTTTTGAGAAAGAGTATAGCAAAGAAAGAGACGGCGCTGCGATTGTTCAAAAGGGTTCTCGCTGGAGATGGTATGATGGGGGTAATCTCAAGCTGACAAGAGCGTCGGCGCCACGGCTGCAAATCGGAACCCCCACTTTGAGAAATCGCGAGGTCATCTTTGTGTTTCCTGTTGCCTGTGGCGCGCTTGTCGAGACTAGTCAACGGGGTTACACGTTGTGAGCGCAGCGGGCAAGCAGACGTCAATTACGAATCTGGAGGGATCGCCTTGCCGCAACTCGGGTGCAACTTCTCGCCTCAACTGATTTCCCTAATCAACAACGATCGCGCCGATGTGGATTGGATTAAGCTCTCCCGATGGGAAACGTATCAGGAAGATTACTCGGTCGCCAGACCCCTGCACCCAATCCTGTTGCACGTGTTGCCGCATGCCGGGAAACTCTCGTTTGACGAAGTGGACTGGGGCGCGTTGAACAGCGCTGTCCACGATTGCGGATCTCCGCATATTGCGCTTCATCTCGCCAGTATGCAGACGGATTGGGGCGAGCACACGCCAACAGACCGTGAGGTTGTCGACCGCATGACTGCCGGCGCCAAACTTTGGGCAAGCAATATGGATGTGCCGCTCCTCGTTGAAAATGTTCCATATAGCAGCTTTCATGGCATTCTGCGTCCGGCCACGGATCCGAACGTCATCCGGCAAATTTGCCGCGAGTCAGGCGTTGGACTGCTTTTGGACCTGGCGCACGCGCGGGTAGCGTGCTGGCATCGGAATGAGGATGTGGACGCGTACCTGCGCGCGCTGCCTCTAGACCGGGTGCGGGAGATTCATGTGTGCGGGCCTGCTATGAACCCGAACGGGGGTCTTCAGGATCGTCATCTGGAAATGCAAACGGACGATTATGAGTTGCTGCGCCGGACGCTGGCGCTTACCGCGCCAACGGTTGTTTCACTTGAGTATGGGGGCACCGGGCCGAAGTTTGAGTGGCGCAGTGAGATAGAGATTTTGGAACGTCAATTAAATATCTTGGACGGGATTGTACGGCACGGATAATTGGCCGATATGCACCGGGCAACCTGTCCTTCTTGATGGAGTGGTCGGGGCAGGCTTTCGGTTGGCTTGTTGTGCATCGGCTCACGGCATGTTTATAATAGAAAGGGCTATTTCACATAGAGTTGAGTTCCGAAAGAAAACGAAGAAACCACGTTTCCGGGGCGAGTCTGGTCTGATCGGCTGATTCCGTTTCTCAGGCCCGCGCCGTCAGTTGACTTCGCCAGCGACCACGGGGAGGATCAAGACATCCCCGTGGAACGTTACGCGGAGATTTTCACTTTTGGGTTGATTGGACCGCAACAACAGTCAGAAAGATGGAGGCAGGTGCAAGAGACCGACATGAACAGCAACCAGTTCTTACGATCGTTCGTGACTGGAGTTGTGCACAAATCCTTTGCACGAGCCATCCGATATATTGGACTTCCAGATTTTCCGCGCCAACTCTTTATGCGCGAGATCAAACCGTATTTGCATCTGACGGAAAACAGTCAGCTGGAGGAAAGAAAATCGCTCGTGAAACTTTGGCGATCCACACTGCAGGGAGAAGTGATCGCGACAGACGTCCGGGAAGACGTTCCGGCGTTTTACGTCCGGGCAGGACTCGGAGCGACCGGTTACGTCATGCGCCTGATCCTGATCAAAGGGAACTGGCACATCGATTCAGTCATTTCCGTTTACGAACGGCGGTTCATTCATATGCCCTGGTTCCGGCGCACAGTTTTTGCGAGTGCAGTGACGGCTGCGGTTGTGCTGGGCTTGTTCCTCCACCAGCCGATCGCGCAGCCTGGCGTCTTGGTGGAAAGCGCCGCAAAACCTGTGGCCAGGGAGCCATTGACACATGTGGCGGCAAATCACGGCGCGTCTGCGCATGCTGGGAATTCGAAGCTGCACAGCCAGACGGTGAGCGCTTTCCGGTTTCACCTGGCGCCTGGTATGCCCTTGGGCGATCTGTCGCAGTTTCTGTACCAGCAACACTTGGTGAGCAACGCCGTGGCGTTTGACATGTTGCTGAAAAATACGGGCATCGACAAGGATGTTCAGCCGGGCACATACATCTTCAAGAAGGGCATGAAAGTCAGCCAGATTCTGCAGGAACTGAAACAGGGGCCGCAGTCGTCCTGACAATTCGCCATGTGCGACCACCGTCACGCGTCTCATAGATACTGTCAAGTCCGATCGCCCATCCGTTTCCGGACGGGCGAATATCAAGACTCCCTCCGGGAGTGGGCAGTTTCGACAGGCGCGACAGAAGCGTCCAGGAACCCGTTGGGCTTGTGGCGCGCCAGAGAGTCGTTCGGTGCCTGGGGTTGCCCGCTGGCCCGTATGTGACGGTGATCTCCCGATAAATTTGGTTGGGCGCTGCGATGTCAAATGTGACGTTCACTGTATTTTGCGACGCCGCGTTGCCATTCACGCGGTACGTCTGATCGTACTTCCACGTCCGCCCGCCGTCTTGGGTCACGTATAGACCCCACGCCAAATAGCGTGAGGTGAGACTGCCTGTATAAAAGGTGACGGGCATCATTCCCGTGCGACCGAACCACTGAATCGGGAGCAGGTAGTCCAGCCCGTTTTGATAGTCGTTTGGAACAGGCAGTGGATGGGCGGTCCACGTCATTCCCCCATTTTGAGTCTCATAAAACTGCGGTTCGACCGGCGGCGCCTTCATGCGAGTCGGAGACTTGTCGGCAAGCCATGCGGCCACCCCGCCGCCATCATGGATCGCGAGCCCGTATCCGATGTCGGCTGTGACAAATCCGAGCAGCCCGTTGACAGGCAGTGCATTTGCATCGCCCGACCAGTGCCTTCCAGTGTCGGTCGATCGATAGAGTGCGACAAATTGCTGTGAGTTCATTCCGCCAGCGAAGGCGCCCAGCCAGACGGTTCCGTGCGGTTGAGAAACCATCAGATCAAGATTGTTGGATCTCTCAGGCGCCAAAGGCAAATGTCGAGATGCCCGCCAGTGAAGACCCGCATCGACGGTGTGGTATACGGTTGCCCATGGGTGTTTGTCTGAGCCGCCTTTTACGGCGTACCATGCTGAGTCAGGACCAGCAAATGCTGTCGTTTCCGCCTCCGCCAAAACTGGCCCCTCGATTCTCACCCATCTCGATCCGCCATCGGTCGTGCGAAACAGGAAGGGCCGACCCGCGGATGAGTGGCCGCCTAACGCCCAACCCACCTTTGCTGTCTGCATAAAAAGAGACTGAAGCTGGATTGGCCTCCAAGGCGTGCGTGCAGTGTCTGTCTTGGCTTCGGCAGTGAAAATAGGCAATGTTGCCATCGCGCAAGCGCAGACGGCGATCATTAGGGAAGTCTTGTTCATGTCGTCTTCCTCCTGTCGTCATATGGATGCCGTGAATTGATCGGCCATCGTGATTCCCGTTATCTGGCGCTGGGGTTATCAACGCCAAACGATCCAGTGTACGGTCATCCGCAACACGCCGACGCCCTCATGCAAAGGATCGTGCGGCCACGATTCACGATGTTCTCCTCCAATACGGATGATGTCATGGAATAGATGTTCGCGGCGCTCATTTGGTTACATTATTAAGGAGGCAATGGGTTCGAATTCCTGACCGTCGATCACGCCCTTGGGGCCGCTTGCCCTGATCGAGAAATTTATTGCAAGGAGCGATTCCGTGGCCAAGTCGGATGGCATGCTGGCGATCGTTTGGCTCTTGCGTTCACGCGAACGTATGACTGCGCAGGAACTGGCAGAGAACCTCGAAATCAGCGTACGCTCCGTGTATCGCTATATGGATGCGCTGTGCGCAAGCGGAGTGCCCATTATTGCGGAGGCGGGGCATGCGGGCGGGTATCGGTTGCTTCCCGAATACCGTGGCGCACCCCTGTTTTTTTCCGCAGAGGAACGGGCCGCATTGGCGCATTCGGCTCTATTTGCGCAAAAGGCCGGATATCCGTTTACCGACGCCATGGCAGGCGCACTGCGAAAGATTCAGTATTACAGTACACAAGAACAGATGGACGATCTGGCGCTGCATACCGTTGGGCTGGATGTGATGCCGACAGCGGATCACAGTGCGTACGCGGGCGCCATCGTCGGCCTGGAGCGCGCCGTCGCCTACGGTCGGACGGTTAAGATCGCCTATCGCAAAGCCAGGGAAGACCATGAGGTGAGCAGGGAGATCGACCCGTACGGTCTCATTCACTGGAGAGAGCGTTGGTATGTGATTGCGCACTGTCATCTGCGGCAGGATGTTCGCACGTTTCGCATTGATCGAATTCACGATTTTGCGCTGACGGACGCCAGGTTCACACGACCGCAGGATTTCTCAGCCAGCGCTTTTTTCACTGCGCGACAAATCACTGCGACAGCGGAGACAGACGCCCTCACACTCGTTCTTCTCGCCGGCGATGACGATGCTATAGACGATCTTGGGAAGCACTGGTTGCTCGGCCCCCGACTGGTGGAGAAATCACGGAATGAGGCGTCGTTTTTGGTGGAAGAGTGGGTGCTTATGTCCTATGTTCCCCATTTGTTGCTGGCGTATGGACGCTCTGTCCTCATCAGGTCGCCAGACTTGCTCAAACGGCGCATGATTGAATTGACAGCAGAGTTGTCCGCGTATTATCAAGGGCTTCCCTGACCGTAACTGTCAGGGAAGGTGTGCTATTGTATGGGCAGGCTAGGCAGTGGTTCAAAAAATCACGAGGAGGAGAGAGACAACATGGAGTTTGATTGGAAGGCATGGTTTATGGGCGTCTGGGAGGACAATCGGCGTCTGACGGACAAGGTGGCCCGCGCGCTGGTGGAAGCAGGCGCGATCGACCAGACACCGGTAGCGGGCATGCGGCCGTTTCGCAAGATGCTGCTCGAAATTTGGGGAATGGAGCAGGTGTATGTGCGTGGGCTGGCGCATGAGCAGTGGCAGTGGGAAGCGCTGCCGGACACTCTCGGCGCCGCTCCCATTGAAGAAACGTTGGCGTTTGGAAGGCAAGTGCGCGAGGAGACCAGGCGTTTGTGGCCAACCATCTCTTTTGACGCTCTGGCTAAGGAGCGGCCGGCGCCATTTGAGTGGCATCCGCAAGGCAGAGCCATCGAATGGCTGACGTACGCCCTGGAAAATGAGATTCACCACCGCGGCCAAGGATACGTCTATTTGCGGCTGTTGGGGCAGGAACCGCCTGCGTTTTACATCCGGACAGAGTAGCCTGTGCCCGTCGCGAGTTTGGCACAGACATGTTCGAGCAGGGGCACAGTATAGGAATCCGACCGGCACGGACGACAATCGACATTTCGGAATGGGAGTGCTATACAATGACTGACGCCAAAGAGCTGTATCGCTATCATGTCTGGGCGAACGACAAAGTGCTCCAGCACTTGCGCGAACTGCCGGGAGAGATACTCCGCCGGGAGCTGCAGAGCGTATTTCCATCGATCAGCGAGACGCTGAGCCACATGTACATCGTCGACAGCCTTTGGCTGTCCGCCATGTCCGGTGACAGCGCGGAGACCATTGGGGCGTCGCTTCCCCGTTTTCAGGAGGAGGTAAAAGACGCTTCCCTCGACACATTTCAGACGCGATTTTTGGAAGTCGTTGACCGCTTCCATGTGTTTTTCGAGCGTCAAACGGACCTGGAGGCATGGTCCGAGTATCCGCATCCCCGCTTGGGGCCGCTTCGCGCGCGGTACAGCGATATCGTCCAGCACATCGTCAATCACGGCACATATCATCGCGGCAATATTACAGCCATGTTGCGGCAAATGGGCTTCGCAGGAGTGCCGACTGACTATGTGTATTATCTCTACAGCTTGGCGCGGTGAGCCGAAGGCTGTTTTGGAATGGCTTATGCGACTGCGCAGCGTGCTCAGGAACGAATCCTCCAGTAGCCTGGTGTGAATCAGGCGTGAACCTGGAGTGACCGATGACCCAGTTTGCCAAGCGGCGACTGGGTCCAGCTTTGTGTCTGCGCGGTCGGAGGGGTTGCTTGAAATTTTTGGTTGACGTACGGATCGTTCGATTGAGAAGCATTTTTGGTGTAATCTTGATGTAAGCGACGAGTTGGCGCCGGTATGGTATGTCATGGTTGGATAGCTATGGCTTCATGAAAGATCGGAGGAACGCACGCGAATCATTTTGACCGCTCCAGGAGGCTGGCTGAAGATGGGTGGGGAGAAGAAGTCGAAGCAGCAACGGCAGGAAGAACGGCGGATACTGGATGACTATCACCAGTTGGTCACCGCAGAGGCGCTCGAACCACTCTTTCAGGATTTTCTGAAGTGGAAGCAGGGTTCGCTTCCCTATCAGGAACTGACGGAGAGTATTCACGGCTTCCACAAAAAGAATCAGGATATTTGGAAGGAATTCGAGTACACGAAGCGCGACTACCTCGTAGTGTACGCCAAGATGAAATTGGAACGGTTGACGCAGGAAGACAGGGAACGGTATGGACAACTGCTGAGTCTGTGGGAATACGAAGAGTGAGAACCGAAGGAGGAACTGCGACTAATGATCCATGTGAGATCCACGCCGCATGATGCGGGCGTCGAAGTCCTTGGAGACTATCTGGATCTGGATGGACTCTATCTATCCCTGCATACGGTGGTCGGCGATGAGGGCGAATTTGGACACTACGAAGGCGCCCACCTGCGGGTGCTGGGGGTCTGTTATGACCTGCGCCACGCGCTCATGGGGGATCGGAACGTCGAGTTTGTGGAGAACGGGTTGGATGCGGACAAGATAAAACGCTTGGCCGTCATTGCGCAGGAGAAGAATCTCTATTACAAGATTCAGGTGCTCTGGCCGGAGGTGCTATTTGTCGTCATGGCGCTGAATGATTTCCTCTGGCTGCATGCAAAGAAGCTGTCGAAAGAAAAGTTCACCCCCCTGATGGACAGGCGGAGCGTATGGGATCCGGACATCGCCCATGTGCGAATGTTTCAATCAGCCGTTGCGAAATGCGTGAAGGACACGGTGTCAGAGGCTGCCTTCCCCCGGATTATGAACCAAATCAACAAAGGGTATCCGTGGCTGGATGGATATATCACCCAGTATGTGGACCGGTTGAACCTCCGTTTTCTCGATCTGGAGACGGATCAGCGCAGAAAAAACATCTCGACGATGACCAAGCGCCTGGGTGAGCGGGGCGAGGAGTACCGGATACTGGAACGGGATGTGACAGCGGCGGCCCGTCACCATAACTGTTCAGTGGATGACATCAGCAGTGGGCTCGATTATCCGGAAGATATCGCGTGGTAGGGGATGGCCAAAATCCGGCAAAATCGAAGTCGTTGGAGAGATCGCTCCATGGCATCTCCCACTGCAGCCGCGTTTTTCTCCTGACGGCTCAAAAATCGCGTTCTTCGGAGACGGGTCGCTCTGCGTCTACGATGTTCATCGCCGAACCGTTCACCGTGTGTTTGCGGATCTGAATCTGCACGCTTCTTTTTGTGTCTGGTCGTCATCTGGCGATGCGCTTGTCTTTTCGGCGCACCCTTCGAAAGACAGAACTCATCCTCCAGACATTTTTACACTGAGCTTGCAGAACGGCGATGTTGTGCAGGTCACAAATAGTGAAGCAGTCGATCGTTTTCCACTGTGGTCACCGAGTGAACGGAAAATAGTCTTCCACCGACAATACCCGAATGAGCCTGGCATGCCAAAACACATTCAACTGGTGGACGGCAACGACCGAAGAAGTCCAGCTTATTCAACAACGTGTGCTCGCTTCAGGCAGGTCGTGCGAATTGGTCGTCTGTCAACTGCCCCGCCCTAAAGGGCGAAGCTTGCATCTAGCCTTGCGACTGACGCGATAGGCGGGTTGACGGCAGCCCGGCGGAAGCAGTCTTGCCACTTCCGTCAAGGTGCTTGCGCTTGATGTTGCGCGCGGCGTTCAGATCGGCGTTCAACTCGAATCCGCACGCCTGGCACTTGAACCGCGATTGCGATTGGCGATTGGAGCGATGCACATGGCCACACCGGGAACACATCTGCGACGTGTAGCGAGGGTCAACGCCAACCACACGGCACCCCCTCGCTTCGGCCTTGTACTCAAGGAAACCGCGCAGTTGCGCAAATGTCCACGAGTGCAACCGGCGACGGGATTCCCGTCCGGGCTGCTTGGTTCGGGTGCGGATGTGGTTCAGGTTCTCAATCACAATCACGGAGCCTCCGGGCGCAGAGTCGACGATTCGCCGACTGAGCACATGATCGCAGTCGCGGCGGAAGCGGTGAACCTTCCCGGACAGACGGCGCAAACGCCGCTTGACCGAGCGAGTGCCTTTCGCCTGAAGCGCACGCTTCAATCGGAAATAGCGACGGTCAATCTCCTTCCAGCAACGGGCGCCGTGGAACTTGGCGTCGGACGTGACGGCCGGGCGGTTCAGCCCCATGTCAACGCCGACCGTCTCCCCGGATGGGGCGACCGCAACATCGGGAAGAGAGACAACGAGATGGAACAAAAACCGACCCTTGCGGTACACCAAGTCCGCACTGTCAAACCCGTCGGCTTGCGCCAGTACACGACTGGCGTGCGGGTTTGGCAAAAACGCAACGGACTGTCTGCCGGCAATGGAGGCGAGGCTGACAACGCCCGCGTCCGGGCGGAAAGTATATGTCCTGGCATCGTATCGAATGGGCACGAGGGTTCCGTGGGGACAGGACGCCTTTCGCCCCTTCTTCTGTCTGTCGAGGGCAGACCTGACGGCTTCTGTCGCCTTCACGCGCGATGCAATCACCAGTTGGGACGGCAGATCCGGAAACGAATCCCGCAGGTCTCGATACGTGGCGTGATGCAGACGAACGCCGTTCTTTTCGACGCAAGACCAACCGTATGCGCAGACAGCATTAAAACACGCGGAGGCTTGCTCAAGCGTGTCTCGTAGGATCCGTGCCTGCTCATCTGTTGGATTCAGAAGAAATCGAAGGGTTCGTCTCATGCTCATAATAGTAGCGCATTTCGAACAAGGAAGGAAGTGAAAACGCGGCTCCTCCCCGGCCTAAACGCCGATGTTTCCGCCGCGCAGTGCCCAGATGAAGACGATGGACATGGGTTGAAGCGGCATCGACAGGAGATGTTCGGGGAAATGCTGAATTTCCTGGCGAGTCACGGAAGGTAGAACATTTCGGACCCTTTCTCGCACCAGTGTGAACATCGGTCGTGTTCCCCAATCATCCGCCATGGCCATGATATCTGAGGAACCTGTCACCACCGACCGTATCTTCTATGTCAAGGAAGGAACTGGAGTGAGAGCAGGATACGGCGCATTCCACCGACAGGCGTGGGCGCCGCGTTTGTCACACTTCGGGGGCCTGCATGCCCAACCCAGCCCACTCTTCTTTGGATGGCCCGTAGACGCCGGGAACCTGCAGACCTGCTTGCCGCATCAGCACGGTCATCTGCGCGCGATGGTGCACCTCGTGTTGAATGAGGATCCGCAAAGTAGCGCCATTTTTCCATTCTTCCCCGTACATCATACTGGTTTTCGCAAGCGTTTCGTCTGTCCACTCGGTTTGCACCGCCGCGATCATCGCTTCGCCGACCTGCCTGTACGCATCCTCTCTGACAACAGCTTGTCTGGTTTCACTCGCACCAGAAAGTGCGCCAGATCTCGTGCCCAGTTGATCACGGAAAATAAAGTTGTTTGCCAGCGATGATCGCTGTAGACTGGAAAAATGGGCTGCTTATCGCAAACCACCGCCAATAGGTTGGAAACAATAGACGAGACAGCGAATGGCATAACCTTAAAAGGGGTTTCTAAAGATGAGCAATGAATGTCGGCAAGGTCTTTTTTCTCAACCCGGATTGACCGCGGATGATTATGGACGCGTCGCACAATTGGCAACCCAGTGTAACCAGAGCGACAACATCACCCTGAAAATCAACTATGATACATTGCGCACCCGTCCTGACGATGAGATCAATGATTTCTTGTACTACGAACGCGAAGAGTTGATCGGGTTTTGGGGCTCTACCAATTCAACAGTCATGAGATTGAGATCAGCGGAATGGTGCATCCGGCGTATCGGCGGAAGGGTATTTTTTCTGCCCTGTTATCCGCAGCAAAGCAGGAAGTCCGCCAAAGAGGAATCTCAAAACTGATTTTCATCAACGAAATAAACTCTGCATCAGGAAAATCGTTTCTTGAGTCACTTAGCGCAAAACACACATTTGCTGAATACTGGATGAAAATGACGCAATTAAAGCTGCCGCAGATGAAACATCCAATTCACCTGCGGCCTGTGACGTCGGAAGACATCGGAGTCGTTGCCCACATGACGGCAGTATGTTTTGACATGAACGAAGCAGAACTTCTGGAAACGATGACGAAACAGTGGCCAGGGAAGAAAGATCACAGCGTCATGCTCATCGAACTGAGCGGGGATGCGGTTGGCACCGTTGCCATGAACTATGCGGATAAAAACAGCGCCTTCATCTATGGTTTTTGCGTTTTGCCCGAGCATCAGGGGCGCGGTTATGGAAGGCAGGCGCTGGCTTTGGCGATTCAAACTGCGCTTGACCTTCAGCGCGCCAACATTGAACTCGAAGTGGCCTGTGCAAACAGTCACGCTCTCGCCCTTTACCAATCATGCGGTTTCGACGTGATGGGAGCCAACGATTACTACGTGCAGATGATGGGTGACAGAGGCATCGTTCCCTTGCGAGGCATAGGTCTGCCGTTTGGCTTCAAGTAAAAAATCGAGAATCGAGTTGGGCAATGTATTCACCTCGCAGGAATTGTCCAGCGTGAGATCCGCATGATTCGAGTCTCCCATCCATCTGCGAACCATGAAAATTGGGGTCAATCAAGACGGCAGTCATGAGGCAGCGGCAAACGATTCGGAACGACAGACAGGGCTGGATCGAATGTGAACCGCTCCCCAAAGGATTTTGCCAGGGGGGTTACGGCGCTTTCAGGTAAAGGTAGGCTATGGGTGCTGTGAATCAATAAGGCTTGTAAGAAACTCAGCAATTTGGCTGGTTAGCACGGGTCCATGGCCGGTCGCAAGAAATGCCGCATCATGTCGCGACAGAGACTGCAAACCGCTGATGTAACGGTCAAAACGATAGGTTGAGCGATCTTCAGGGCTGTTTGACCATTGCCGCACAAAGTTCCTCGTGTTGGTTCGCAACTCACTTCCAATAGTCAGGAAACCATCTGTCTGTGTCTTGGATCCAAAAAAACAGATATGGTCTCCGCAAAATAGGCAGCCTGTCACGGAATCAAAGAGTGATATGGAGCCGTCGGTATGGTGCCCGAGCAGTGTATATGAGAGTCCGCACAGTTCTCCGTCTTCTGATGCAATCTCATGAAAGGCAAGGCGTTGCACATCATTCAGACGGTGCGTGTCTTGCGCATGGATCCATTTTAACGCGTTCTCAAACAGACTGCTGGCGCCGACATGGTCTTCATGCCCGTGAGTGGCAATAACTTGTGTGACTTCAAGCGGTCCAATTCCGAGTTCCCTCAATGCATCAAGCAATGCTTCGCCGTGCTCCAATTTGCCGCAATCGATCATGATGACTTCGTGATCCCGTTTGAGAAGGTAGCAGTTGTTGTAGGAGTTCCAGGAAGAGTCCCATATGGCCAGGCAATGGACGCCCTAGCTAATCGCAGTCAGCTCATTGTTCATGTGCTCCCCCCTCTCTTCAATTCTGGTTCACGACATCATCGTCATCAAGTTTACATGGAATTTATTGAAAATTCCATAGTCTCTGCGTATAAGTGAGAAGTCAGGAGGAAAACCTGCTTTCGCTGAGAGAGGAGAGATCTGCGAACAACGAGAGAGTTGCGAGAGGTCTTCCCGCAATTTGGCCATCGCCAGCGGAGAAGGCTTTAGTTCTGGACCAGCGGAGGCGGGACAGCAAGATTGGCATGGAAGACAGCGCCCTTACGGATTGTCAGCAAGCAGCTCGGTTGTTTGTTACTATTATGACAGGATATCGCAACTGAACATGTGGACAGGCATTGCTTCGCAAGTAACAGGGGGTGACGCGCGACATCTGCAAAAGTCCGTTTGCAATGCAACTCGGAGATGCGGACGAAATGTGGAGGAGGCGATTCATGGATAAGATAACTCTCAGACCGATAGACCGCGGCAACTGGCGAGAGTGTATAGGTCTTTCCGTCTCAGATGAACAGAAGAGTTTTGTAGCATCCAATCTATTCTCTCTGGCACAAGCCGGGGTGTTTGATGAATGTGTTCCTCTTGGCATTTATCACGGAGATGCGATGGTGGGGTTTGTCATGTATGCCCTTGATGAACAGGATCACAACTACTGGGTCTACAGGCTGATGATAGACCAGCGGTATCAGCGCCAAGGATTCGGAAAAGCGGCCATGATTGAGATGATGGATCGCCTGAAGGGTTTGCCCGATTGTGTTAGGGTACGTATATCGTATGAACCTGAAAACGAGGGTGCGGCGTTATTGTATAGAAATCTTGGATTCCGAGAAACCGGAGAAATCATAGAAGGTGAAATCGTACTGGAATGGATGGATCATCATCGTGACGATGGTCGGTTGATAGGGGGGAGTTAGACGTGGAGGCATCGGTTCAGGCCAGAGTGGACAGGAGGTGCGGGCGGTGAAAGGACTTGATCTCAGTGAGCGGTTCTATCGGGAGGTAGTGTCGCCTCTCATTGCAACGGCATTGCCGCAGCTTGTGAGTCGCTGTGCGGCCGGGCTGATCGGATTCGGCTCCGATGTTCTGGGGCATGACGATGAACAGTCGCGCGATCACGAGTGGGGCGCGCGCTGCATTCTGTGGCTTGCGCCGGAAGACTATGCGGCGTACGCGGACGTCCTGGAAAGCATGTTGGATCAGCAAGTTCCGTCTACCTTTTATGGTTTTCCCGCGCGATTTCGGCGCCATCCCATCGGGTACTTCGTTCCGGCAGGCGATGAACAGCGCGGCGTCCATCATGTCGGCTTGACGACCGTGCAACGATTCCTCCAGTTCAATCCGGGGATGCAAGGGGAGCAACTGGAGCCGCTCGATTGGTTGTGTATTCCGGAGCAGAAACTCCTGGAGGTGACGCGTGGCAGGATTTTTCACGATCCAGTGGGCGACATCACGCGCATCCGCGAGAGTTTGGCCTATCAACGCACCGCTCAAGTCGTGATTCGGCTGGTCTTCCTGTTGAACCGGGCGTATTGTCCAGGAACAGTCAAATGGGTGTCAAGAGAGTTTTTCGCGTTGCCACGTGTGAGTGAGCTGGTCGGGCCCCTGATCGAGCGCGGATACTCGGCGAGTCTTGACGAGGCTGCCGCGAACATGGAGAGTATCTTTGAAATTCTGGTGCAGGAATTTAATCGACTGGGCATGACAGAGACGGTGGAACTGACAGCGCCGTCATCGGCCAGGGGACATTTTCGCTGGTCTTCTTCGGCAGTCGTACTGGCGCTTGAGAAGCGGCTCAGTCCGGAACTGCGAGAACTTGAGTGGGGCGGAGGCATTGACCAGTGGGTGACGAATGAGGACATCCTGATCTGGGCGAATCAGTACACCAAATTCAAACCCGTCTACTTTGCGCAGTCAAAGGAGAGCCGCGACCAGATTGGGGATTGGCTTATTTGACATCCATGAGTACGATCGCTGATGCGTATTTCGAAATTCGGTCGAGGAGCGCAGACATGAAAATCGCAATTGCTCAACCCGTTCATGAGACAGGAACAGATCAGCTTGCGGCGGTGATGCAAAATCACCCAGTCTCTGATGCAGTGCTATTCCCTGAAGGATATCTGGCAAATGAAGATTGCATAGAAATGGCCCGTGATCTCGCGAAAACTCATAGCAAAATGCTGATCACAGGGTATCGCAACAAGGAGGGAAGGGATCGAGCGATCATCATCAATCGGTCAGGTGAAATCATCCTTGAAAGAGCAAAAACACCCAGCAACGAGACGTTATATAGTCCATCAGTTGTGGAGGTTGATGGGCTGACAATTGGCTGCTTGTTGTGCGTGGAACTGTTACAAGGACTTGAAGGGCTGAAAGGTGGAGACGGACGGATCGATTTCATTGCACAGCCGATTGGGGTGGGCATGTTTAGCGATGGGCAATTTGACGAATGGATGCAGGAAGCCAGGAAAATAGCGATTGCAAATAAAACGATAATCATGGGAGCGAGTCACGCGGATGGATCATATCGAAATTGCGGAGTATCCATTCCGATATCCTACTGTATTGATGAAAATGGTGAAACTTTATTTGTTTCAAAAAGCGACCTCCGAACGCGGGTGGTAAACATTCGCATTAAAGAGGTTGAGTATGAGAGGAGACCATGAAACCATATGAAAGGCAGCGAGCCGATTCTTGATGTGGAGCTGTCAAACGCCATTTTGCTCTCGTTGCAGGGTGATTTCGATCATCCGCAGACCCCTCCTGTCCAGGCTGCAGCGACAGACCGCTTGTCTTTGGCGGACGAAATCTACGGTTTGAGCGTCTTTTGGGCGCGCGCGAAAGAAATATTTCCCTTTTGGGAGCAGCGGCCCATGGACTGGGATCAATCGTTTCGAGACCATCTTTCGGAGTTGGTTGCATCTGGTCCATTGGGGCTTGCGGATTACTATGGTTTTCTTCAGACTTTTGCCGCGTCTCTCGGCGAAGGGCATACCTATGTTCGGTTTCCGACGGAGATTCAAAAGCAATGGAGGTACCCATCTCTTCAACTGGACCATCTTGTGGTAAATGGAAATATTGGCATGGTGGTGTCCTCTGGCGAACTGCCAAGGGGAACGCAGCTTATCGAGATTGATGGCATTCCTGTTTGGCAGATGGTTGAGAGGGTCGCTTCTATGACGTCTGCCTCAACGCCCCAGGATCGATTCGCCAAGGTGGCAGACACCTTATTGCGGCGAAATCAAGGGGACAGCGTATCCGTTAAGGCTATTCTACCCGATGGCAGCATGGTGTCCTGGCGGGGAGTGGCAGAGCACATGCCTCAACCGCGAAAGTACGAGATGCAGAAATTTGACGATGGGATCGTGTGTGTAACGCTACCCCATTTTCAAACCGCTGAAATAGCCGCTTCCTTTCACAACGCGTTTCCTGACTTTGTTGGCATAAAGGGGATTGTTCTGGATCTCCGTCGCAACGCGGGCGGCAATTCAGGCAATGGTTATGAGATTCTAAAACGTCTGGTCTCTGAACCCGTGTCCTCATTTCATGTTCGAGTGCCCGTGAACGCCCCGATTCTCGGCAGTTGGGGCATGGCTGAGCGATTTTGGCTTGCTCCGCGAGATCAGTACGGCATATATCCCAACTTTGATCTCCCATCATTTGCTGGACCCGTGGTCGTTATGGCAGCGGCGCGAACATACAGTGCGGCAGAGGATTTTATTGTCGCGTTCCAAGCCGCCAAACGCGGAATGGTCGTGGGGCAACCGACAGGCGGAAGCACTGGACAGTCGGTTTATTTTCCCTTGCCTGGCGGCGGAACGGGTCAGATCGTCGGTGTGTGGGATGTTGACGCCGCCGGAAAAGAGTTCGTTGGGGTCGGGATTGCACCGGACGTTCATGTAATGCCAGAACTGACCGACTACTCTGAGAATCGCGATCGGGCTCTTGACACTGCTTTGGCCATTATCAGGTCAGACATAAGTCAGCAGGGCGGTTGATGCGTGCGGCGTCACTGGTCTGAGATCATGTATATACGGAATGCATCCAATTTGCGCGATTCTTTCTACATAGAGGAAAACAGCTTTTTTGATCAGATCAGTCCGATGATCAGCAAGCGAGTGTCAGACTACCACACGGCGATCTTGGAATCCCCGTTTCTAACGGAGTTGAGAAAAAGCTATGGAGGAGGCTTATTCACAAAAGCGACCGAGTCCAAACCTCCCGGCATGGAGATTCAAGAAACGGTGCGAATGATTGGAACGATGACGCACAAATACCAACAAACCCTTGCCACGGCAACGGTGGAGTTCAACGGGAAAAGGCATACGTTGTCATATTTGAGCCAACTCCCGTGTTCTGACCGCGATGCAAAAAGGAAGGTTGCGGAAGGGCAGTGGAGGCTGTTAGCTCATCAGTCCGCCACAATCGATGAACTGTATGACGGGTTGATAAAAGCAAGAACAGAGTTTGCCCACAAATTGGGGTATCGTGACTTTGTGGAGTATTCCCATCATAGGATAATTGGGTATTCAGTTGAACAACTGGAGGAGCTTCGCCAGCAAGTTCGCGATCATACAGTTCCCGAGACAAGATATCCACGAGATGACATCGCAGAAATTCACTCCATAGGGTTGGAACTCCTTACCTGGCCGTGGATGGATCGCATTTTTGGGTCTGAAGCAGAAAAATACCGCTATTTGCACATGAGCGAACTCATTACGAGCATTCCCTACGGCGCTTGTGTCTCTGTATTGTCTCGGGCCCGACGATTGGCCATTCAGGCTAAGGAGATGGATGTGTAACGGATTTTGATCGCTCGGATGAAGGGTCGGAGCGAAATGAGCATGACATAAATCTGATGGCGGAATGAACAAATTGGCGAAATCGGGCTAGAACCATCGTTTTCCCTTTGGCGTCAATGGCTCGCGGCTGTGCTTCACGTTCTCCCATCCGCGGTCCTTCTTGTAGATGTCGATTACCTCCTTCCAGCAGATCGGGTTCTGTTTCGTGACGGAGCATCTTTCGTTGCGATCTTTATTGCCAAATGGCAAGATGGGCATGGTTGTCACCTCTGGGAGACAGTATGCCCATCTTTGACACCGTTACAATCTGTCACGCGTGATTCAATCGGTCCACAAATTCCTCAACAGCCGAGTCTCTTCGAGCCGAGTACTGCTTGGAACGTTTTCTTTGAAGCTCAAGGAGTTCCTTGGCGGCCTTGGACGAACGAGTGAACTCCGTAGGCGGCACGATGCGTACTTTGGATTTGAGGGTGGCAAGTGTCATTGAAATCCCTCCTGTATCATGTGGCCATAGTATATCACGGCTTGTCCGCTGCGCCTACTTCTTCTATGTGTTCCACTATCAACGCACGTTCAAAGTTTGATTGCAGCACGTTAGCCATGGCTTCTACAAAAGCAGCGTCCGTTTCCGTGAAGGTGTAGTTGGTTGCATGGAACCAAACTGTATAACTTGTGTCACCAAAATTGACTGGCACGGCGATGGCGGAGTTCCAGTTTCCTCTGACGGGAGCCACCCTCGGCATACTCAAGGCCTCTTTTACGAGATGTGGGAGATTTACTTGTATGACCCGCAGACGTTCAGTTTGTCCGGAACTGATGGATGTCTGAAGCTGTTCGGTGTCGTAGCAACTCATAATCGATTCACGAAAGGTGGTCAGAGCGGACTCGGCATCCAGTTCAAGGCCATTCATGCGTTCTTGGACGGCTCGCATACCCAATTCCGATGCCATGGCTCCGACGGCGGCCATACGATCCCATTCTAATTTACGGAAAGCTTCAAATTGATCCTTGGCCTCCTCTTTCAACCGAGTGGCCTCAAAGAGACCGAACAGTTTGACCTGCTGCCAGTTGGCAAACGGAACTCGGATAACGTAGGAAAGGATCCCAATCAGTCCAAAGAAAATGCCGAATAATATGACCATCTCATCCGCGGGATTATTGATGAGCGCAGATTGCAAGGAAATCCATGAGTTTACTATCGGTGGATGAACGAAAGTTGTCCAATTTACAGCAATCAAATAAATCGATATAACCACCATGATTGATGGAACTATAAATGGCAAAGCGATTTTCCAGGCAAGGTTCAGTCTCCTGGATTTAAGGAAAGTGAGCAATACCATGCCGACAATGATACCGACTGCTAACATTAACACGGATAACAAGAGCACACCTCCCAGACGTAGAATTCGCGTTGCATACGCCCAAATCCTTCCCCACCGGCAAATTACTGGAGCTGAAACAAATCCGCCAATGAGGGGGTACGGTGCGAATCGGACTCTATCCGATGGGGAACGGCGGATGGTATGATGTGGAGACATGGTCGAATGCCAATATTCATGTACCAGCGCGTCAATCGGTTGGCGGCGCAGGTGTGGGAGGGATTGGCGACGTGAGGGAACTGTAAAGGGGGAACTCGGCGTGGACTTGGCAAGGACTCCGGCACCGCCCTATTATGCGGTGATCTTCACTTCGTTGCGAAATGACGGAGATCATGGATACGAGGAGATGGCGGACGAGATGGCGGCGCTGGCCGAACAACAGCCGGGCTTTCTCGGCATGGAAAGCGCCCGGGATGACAGCGGCTTTGGCATCACCGTGTCGTATTGGGAGTCGGAGGAGGTCATCGCGGCCTGGAAACAGCATGATCGCCATCGGGTGGCGCAGCAGCGGGGAGTCCAGGAGTGGTATCAGAATTTTGCCGTGCGTGTCTGCAAGGTGGAGAGAGATGGTCACGTGATCGCTTTTGCCACCGCACGCAGTCTGGTCAGCGCCAAACCGCATGTGGCGCAAGTTCACTGGCGCCACCCTGTGGTTCTCTTTAATGGCGCCTTGATCATGGACCCCACGAACAATCAGGTGATCCGTGGATACTTTTTGGATGGGGAAATGGCTGCCGAGGCGGTTTCCATCGGTCGATCGTTCGGCGTCACGCCTTTTGTCTTTCAGATGAGTGATGACGGCCGAGAGGAAGTCCAGTACGAAAATATTCACAATGATGGAGAGCGGGGATATCTCCAGAGCCGCGCCAATGATCCGCGTTTTCGGCGTGTCGACGCCATCATCGTCGCTCCTGCTGTTCGCATCATGGCGCTGTCGTATATCGCCCCCCGCAGGGAGCTTGAGCGTTTGTACGAGGCGTTGCGCGCTCAGTTTGGTGACAATCTCAATGATCTCGGCCTCTTTGCGGCGGCTGGCCAGCGCGTGGCAGTAGCCAATGCGCACCCGGATTTGAAGGCAATGGCGGACAGAGTCGTCGCCAGCCACGACGAAAACGGCGTTGCCAGGTATATCGCGTCAAGGACGCGGAGCGTTCTGCATGACATCCGCATCGTGTCTCCAGAGCAGCGACACCTCGCGGAATTAATCCGGTGTTCACGCGAGTTCGGCGAGGAAACTCAGTGGAGTTCAACCATTCCGGTTGGGGGCGTTCATACGCTGCGACAGGCCCGTCAGCGGCTCTTCGGATCTCAGATCAAGGACGCTTTGGTTGCAGAAACTGCGGATCAGCAATTCGTTGGTTCGGTGGGCGTATACCATTACAACGAGGACGGGGTTCAGCGGAATGAAATTTCGCTTCTCGTGAGTCGTTTATGGCCAGTGTCAATGCGCCGTCGCTTGCCGCCTTTCCATCGTACGGCTTTACACGGGAACGGGTCATCGTAGACGGAGGTCGGGAAGTTCACGTGTTTGTGCGGCAGTCTCGGTAGATATGCGTGCAGAAGCAGTGGCGTACAAATGCGGAAACGTGAGGCGAGCGATGGACCGATTCAAGGACAAATTCTCCACTTCGATGGGGGCGATGACTATGGCTGTGCCGACAGAATTTGGCGAAGAACCTTTGCCACAGCAGTTCCTCAAGTAAGTAAGTTGTTGTCATCAACCTAAGTCTATGACCTCGATGCCCGTTTGAATAATCTCTTCCACGATACCGAGACGTTCGTCATATTCTGCACCCGTAAACGCGATCGGTTCCAGATCCCGCCCAAATCGCAAGGCTTGTGTCAATAAATACGTCGTGCCTTCCACGCGTGACATCGATGCGAAATGATCCGAAAATATCGCCAGATCAATATCACTTTGCTCATCGAAATTGCCCTTTGCAAATGACCCGAACACAATGGCCTTTCGCACCGGAATCTGCTGCTCTATATGTTTCACATAGCCTCTGATCGTGTCCGTTATCTCTTGAGGGATTGTAGCCATACAAATACCTCCTTTGTCCGTTCGAGCACGTCTTTCGCCTTATCCCCACTCACCGAAGCCGACAGCTTTTCTCTGTAGGAGGGGTACCTGTTTCTGGCGTTGGAAAAGAGGATAATTAAACATCCAAGGTATCCGACTTAATATGACAGACCCAGCAAAAAACAATAAAGATAGTATAGGCAATGGAATAATATTGACTTTCCCACCCCATTGATCGGGTTTTCCAGATAAGCTAAAATGAGTGGGAATATTTTTAGGAAGAATAGTCCATTCGTGAATCGTGTAACCGATACACATGAGAACAATCAAGGCGCCTAATACAAGTACGGCGTAATCCCACCAACGATTTGGCGGAGAAACACGCGAGCGAGATTGAATTCCACTCGGAGACACGAAATGAATACCCCCTCAAATAAATCCAATCTGGTGTATTATGTTTATTGTATGCGTTATCAACCTTTCTTTCAAACTCACGATGCAGGTTCCAAAATCGAACTGGGTCATGATATGGACACCGACGATGTGATGCGAATGCAGACAGCCAACGTGCTTCCGCCATACTTTTTCTCCGGAGGGCCAGATAACATGGAAACATATGTATATTTACAGCGACCCACTGTGGAATTGCGAAACGAGTACCTCTCTTTTTATCAGGAGTGGAAAGCGTGCGGCGAGACGATGGTGCCGTGGGTCATCAGCAAAGATCCATCGAATTTTCCCGCAATGATTCAATTTCTGTTCGACGCCGAGAAGGAAGAGAATCTCCCGGAAGGCTTGGTGCCGGGTTCGACGTATTGGCTGGTGTCGGAAGAGAAGAGAGTGATCGGGGCGGTGAATATTCGCCACCGATTGAACGAGGCATTACTGAATGCCGGCGGGCATATTGGTTACGGTATTCGCCCGTCCGAGAGACGAAAGGGATATGCAACCCGGTTGCTGTCCCTGGCGTTGGGGAAGGCAAAGGAACTTGGCATTGCATGTGTTCTGGTGGTCTGTGACGATGACAATATCGGGTCTGAAAAAATCATTGTCAAAAATGGCGGAGTGCAGGACACGAGCTTCGTCGAGGAAGACGGAAATATAGTAAAAAGGTTCTGGATTAGAGTAGACCCCAATGGCGCTTGCGCATCGCCATCAACAGGATGAAAAAGCACCGACAGTGTTCTTCACGGACGCAATATATGACTCCGACCAGCAGGAACCATCATTATTTCGGAATAGACTTTCATGTCTGAGTTTTGCGAAGCAAAATCTCAACGCTTGCGCGCCACCAACAACCGGGAAGAAAAATACGCCTGCGGCGATTTTTCGGGATAGACCCGTATGACCGGCTTCTTCCGATCACCTTCAATTGATGAAAAACCCGCTTGGTCGGAATCGTATGCTGTGCCGAGGCGAGTTCGGCGCAGCCGTGTTTGAGAAGCGGCACAGCATACGATTCCGGCGGGCAGGGAAGGCATTTTTCGTGATAGACTGTTATGGCGCTCACGCGCCACCAACAACCGGAAAGAAAATACGCCTGCGGCGATTTTCTGGGATAGATGTCGACGCAGGAAGCCTGTAAAATGATTGGCAATGCACGTATATGGTCGAAGCGGTGACGGAACTGCGGGATCTGCTGCTCTCGAAAATAGGGCAGCGACCGTTGTGAATGCAAAACGCCTGTGGTTTCCCAAATTGCGAACGGAGGTGAGACACAATTGAATATTGACGAAGTCATCGTGACGATTCAAGGAACATATCGGCTGGAGGGAACCCTATTCTCACCTTTTGAAAAATACAAAAAGTATCCAGGAGCAATCTTGATCAATGGGTCAGGAAAAGAAGCAACCCGGGATGGCATGATTCCCATCGCGCGGTACATGGCAGAGCAGGGTTTTGTCACGCTATGCTACGACAAGCGAGGAACAGGAAAAAGCGAAGGTCGCTTTGAGGCGACAGGGGTGTGGGATCTCGTAGAGGATGTATTGCGCTGCCTGCAGTTTTTGCTGCAGAGGCCGGAAGTGAATCAGGATCAGATCGTATTCGTTGGGTACAGTGAAGGCGCTCGCCTCGCTGTTCTCACGAATGCAAAATCACCCGCTCAGGGTTTGGTTTTACTTGTTCCAACGATGGCTTCCTTTAGAGAGACACACGAACGCCAGGTTGAATTTTCATACGGGGAAATGCGAAAACAGGCTGATTTCGATGTGACTTATGAGGAATTTAAGGAGCAGCAAAACGACTTCATCATGAGTGTCTTGCAGTCCGACTCCGACACCATTCAAATTGAGGATCACATCATCCAGGCGAAGTGGATTCGGGAATACGACGCTTACGATGTCAAGAATGATCTGCCCAAAGTGCAGTGTCCTGTGCTGGTCATCACGGGAGAGAAGGATCTGCTTTGCCCGCCAGAAAACGGCGAGACGATCGAAAAGATGGTGCGCGGCGAAGTGGAGCATCACGTGATTCAGGACATGACGCACGCCCTGCGCAAGACCGACTTACCAGTCGACGCATCGAATACCATGGCCATTTTGGCGAGACAGTGGAGTGAGAATAATCCGCCGGAATATGCTGTTTTCGATATCATTAAAAGTTGGTCAGCCAGAAATCTGAACGTGTAGCGGTTGCGCCGCTATGGACGACCGAACCGCGACGATGGGAATGGACTATGAGCGCTCATCGGGCGTCTGAGCATCTGTGTCGCGCAACTGTTCTATGACTCGGGTAAGCCAGTCCACTTCTAACTGCAGGTGAAGCATCCGGTGTTCAATGGACAGTGCAATCCCCGGAGAGCGATGATGTTGAACTGCATTTCGCAGGACATCGAGTTGATTGCGCAGATGCGCCAGACGTAACTGGAGATTGGCGGACGCCTCCTGTCCAGGCAGATGATCGAGAAACAGTAAGCCAATGTCCCCCCTATAGATCGGTAGATCGGCGCGCATCAAATTTTGCCGCAAGAGGCTGTAAAACTGCTCCTGACCTGCCGATGTGATGGAGTAGACTTTGCGCGGCGGCCGATTTCCTTCCTGCTCTGAATGAACGGTCACCAAACCGGAACGGGACATGCGTTCCAGAAGGGCGTATGCGGTGGCTTTTTTCATGTCCGTGACCTGAATGAGATTCTTCTCAATAAAATCGTTGATTTGATATCCATGCGCGCTCTGCACCATCAGGATTCCAAGCAAAAAAAGAGATCGTTCATCCATGGCAGGCTTTCTACCCCCTGTCTGCGGCATGTGTAGTATAATACCGTTGACTCCGATAGTCAATGGTATTATAATCTCGGTGTGATTAATCAAACGTGACTATATGCGGCCCTGAGGATGATCATACGGAGGATGGTATTCGGTGTTTAAAAAACTGATTGTGATTCTCGTCATGTTGGTCACGGTATTTATCGGGTTTGGCCTCATCATCCCGGTTTTGCCGCTGATGGTCAGGCAGGTGGGCGCGGCGCCCTTCCAGTTGGGTCTGATGTTGGCCGTGTATTCAGCGGCAGCCCTCCTTACTTCGCCCTGGTGGGGGCATATGTCAGACCGCGTGGGAAGAAAGCCCGTCTTGATCACCGGACTGCTCGGCTTTTCGGTCAGTTTCCTGCTGTTTGGCCTGGCTCAGCACAGCCTGTGGCTCATGTACTTTGCGCGCGTCATAGGCGGGGGTTTTTCCGGCGCTGTCACGGCGACTGCCATGGCATACATCGCCGAGGTCACAAGCATAGAAGATCGGACGCGTGGGATGGCCTTTGCCGGCGCCGCCATCGGGTTGGGATTCATCATTGGCCCAGGCGTTGGGGGCCTGTTGTCTCGCTTCGGGTTGAGTGTGCCCTTTTTTGTCGCAGCGTTGCTTGCAGTGGGGAATGCTCTTTGGGGCATCGTAGCGCTTCGGGAGTCACGCGACAGCGCACACCGTAAAGCTGATGCGGTCGCGGGGTCCGTGTTCGCCAAGTCTCGCTGGGTCGCTTTTTCAGGTTCTCTCAAGTATCTGTATCTTGTCGGTTTTGTTGGCCAGTTCGCGGTCACCTCTCTGGAGGGTACCTTTCAGTACTTTGAGATGCTCAGAATCGGCGCAAATGCGGTCGAGATTGGCAGCATGTTTGTCGTTTCCGGGTTGGTGGCCGCACTGGTGCAGGGTGGAGTCATCCCGCGTTATGTAAAACACGGGAAGGAACTCCCGGCGCTGTACGCCGGTCTGATTACTTCGGGAATCGGCCTGATTCTGATCTTGCTATCGGTGAACTTCTGGAGCGCCGCACTGTTCATCACGGTCTTCAGTGTCGGCAACACGGTCATTCGGGCGCCGCTTACTTCGCTCATTACCAAACAAACGAAGGTGGGGCTTGGACTGGCGAACGGCCTGCTGTCATCTCTGGACAACCTGGCGCGAATCGTGGGGCCTCTTCTAGCCACGGCGCTTTATGAATTGCGTCCGAGTCTCCCGTATGCGTTTGCAGCCGTGGTCACGTTTGCGGCGATCGGCCTGCTCGGCGCCTATAAACACGCCGTAAGCTCCGTTGCTGTTTAAGACATTGATTAGTGGACATTTCGGTGTGAAATGGAGGAGATCCATCCGCAGTTGCTGCGGGAGTTGCTCGCAGCGGACGGACCGGCTGTGCTGGAGGTGGCGCTCGTCGACGACGGTGTACCGCCAATGGGAGACCGGGTGAAGTTTCTGTCCTCGTTTGGTCAGGAGTAACGGAGGAAAATAGAGTATGGAGGACGAATAAGGACAGATAAGAACGAATCATGGCGAATCAAGTAACAAAGAGTAAACAGCTGACTTGAGGTGTTGGAATGGCGTTCCTGGACGAGTTGTGGGTGGCATTGCAACCGATCGTGAATCTCAATACCGGATCCGTGCTCGGACATGAGGCGCTGATTCGGGGGCCAAGCGAATCAGACTGGGAAACTCCTGACAAAATTTTCGCAATGGCTCGGCAGATTGATCAAGTGACGGAATTGGAGGCGCGCTGCCGGCAATTGGGGTTGGATGCGCTCGACAACACGTTGCCTGCAGGGCAAACACTATTTCTCAATGTCGCTGTAGAGTTCGAACGGTTGCCGCTTAATCTCCAGCAATACGATTTGTCTCCTGCACGCGTCGCACTGGAAATTTCCGAGCGCGCTCCTATCGTGCGGAACTCTTCGGCGCTTAAGATCATCAATCATTGGCGGTCTCAGGGACATCCGATCGTTCTTGATGACTACGGGTCTGGATATGCGTCGCTGGACATGGCCATCACCGTACACCCGGATATTTTGAAATTGGATCGCAAAATGATTGCGGGAGTGGATCGCGATCCATTCCGGTATGATGTGCTCCATGGCGTGGTTGCTCTCTGGCACGATAAAAACGTGCGTCTGCTTGCGGAAGGGATTGAGACCGCAGAAGAGTTGGCTGCGCTGCAGTCGCTCGGCGTTGACTACGGCCAGGGATATTTCCTGGGAAGGCCACAGGCGGTTCCGTGTGTCGGCCTGATTCAGCAGGTAACAAGTCTTCGCGAGCAAAAAATGGACGACCGCAGGGACAGTCCGTATCGGGCTTTGCTCAACTGGTCGCCCCACGATCAAGAGGAATGGGGAGATTACCAGGAAGGACTGGCGCTTTTGCGTCCGGCATTCTTCGCCATCGTCAATCCTTTCCTTGACAATACCCTTACTCTTCCGGCAGGACGGTGGCGCAAAACGCCCGCAGAACGTCTCAAAACGCTCCTCCATTTATATGGGGCGAACCTCATTCATGATCCGCGTGATCCGATGGTTCGCGAACGCGCGCGACAATTGGGGCGGGAGCATCGACAGGCGGGCGTTTCTCCCGCCTGGTACGTGATGTTGTATAACTACTATTTTCAGGCGTACCACCGGGTGCATGACAAAAGCGACGCAGCGCTGCCGCGATTAAGTCTGTTCCGCAAGCGCTGGCTCCTGGATCTCGCCGACACTCTGGATGCCTATGACGATACTTTAAAACCTTAGATGAAAAACCGTCTTGGCGTGGATTGCTGGTGCGTCAGAGTTTGGCTTCAAGTTGCTGGGTTCAGTTCCTCACGCCCATTCATGTATGGGCGCAAGGCTTTCGGAATGTGGATCGATCCGTCCGCCCGCTGATGATTTTCCAAAAGCGGAATGAGAATGCGCGGTGTTGCGACAGCCGTGTTATTGAGCGTATGGCAAAACTGTAAACGACCATTCGCGTCTCGATAACGTATATTGGATCGGCGAGCCTGGAAATCCAATACGATCGAGGACGAATGAGTTTCTCCATAATTCCCGCGACTGGGCATCCAGGTTTCAATGTCATATTGCTTGTAGTTTTTTTGTGACAAATCGCCCGTGCATACAGCCACAATTCGATACGGTAACTCAAGCAACTGAACCAAATCCTCGGCATTTCTTGTAATCTCGGCAAATACTTGCTCGGAAACATCCCGATCATTCCTGCAGATTACGACTTGTTCGACCTTTGCGAACTGATGCACTCGATAAAGCCCTCGTACATCCCGACCTGCCGACCCCACTTCACGGCGAAAAGAATAGGAGACGGTGGCCAAGCGATTGGGTTCGGTTACCGCGCGAAATATCGAGCAATTTCAAGGTTTCTGCCAGCGCGACGTGGTCCTTTGGCGCGAAGTCAAAAGAAGTCGGTTCGCCAACGCGTCGGATTTCCACGTTGTCTGCATCGGTGGCGCCGATGGGCGTGTCCGGTGAAACCACGTTTGGCACGAGCAGCATAAGAGTTTCAAATGCATGTTCAATCACTGTTCGCTGCGATTCTATTTGTTGCAGTTCCATGTTGATTTGCCGGACCTGTTCTTTTGTTTGTACGATTTCATCTGCTTGGTTCTGTGCTTCAAGTTCGAGGATCAATTTAGAAAGACGGTTGCGCTGCTGTCGGAGTTGCTCAGTCTGTTGCAAGAGGCGCAGCTTCTGTCTGTCGATAGACAGCAACTCTGGATTTTCACGAATAAACTGGATGTCCAGCATGTACAGGCCCCCTTTTGAACACAAAAAAACGCCCTTATCCGATTGGAACGAGGAGCGCAGTGCTCGCGGTGCCACCCAATTTGGCTGAACGATTATGACAGTGCAGGGCCCACTCTGGTTCCGCTATAACGGGCGGCGCCCGATCTGCTTAGAGGGTGTGGTCAATCTCTGGACACCCCGGTCACAATACCTCCGAGTTGGATGCTCTTCATGGGCATGATACACATCTGGATTTTAATGAATACCACAACGGCACAGCCGGAAACGCTGCCTTAAGTGTGGCACGGACGGTCCGAGAGAAATTTGAGGGTAACGGGATTCGCATTTCCATGTTTCGAAACATCCTGACCTGTCGGTAACCATTCACTCAGAAACATGGTGTCACTACGGCGAAAGAAGATTCCCTGACAGGTAGGATATGGTCGATCGATTCGCAAAAACAACAACGCAAATAGCTCACGGAAAAATTCTCTTGATTGGTGGAGCTACCTTGTAGTAATCTTTAATACAAGAATATATTTTATAATTAAGCGGAAAATTACAAGGGTATATGTGATTTAGTTTACTATATAAACCATAAAAATAGTATAAACAGACTATTTACGATGCAGCATAGGAATGAAAATATTTCCTTGTTTAACATCTATTAGTTTTTCCAGACCGCTGGGCGTGCTCCTACTTATGTTCTGCATCTCTTCTCAAAATCGTACGGTCCACTCGTGCCCTGTCCGCTGCAAATGTTTTGTCAGTAACCCTTCCAATCTTGCTAAATCGAGATGAGCCTAATTTGTGGGGGCGTGATGGATGCACAATACCCAGTCGAGAGGAATCATCGTCGATGCAGTCGGGTTTCGGTATGGAAATCGAACCGTCCTTCACGATATTTCCTTTGCTATCCAGCCTGGAACCATTGTTGGGTTGTTGGGGAGCAACGGGGCGGGAAAGACAACACTGTGCCGTATTATCAGCACTGTCCTTCCATTGCAGGAAGGATCCTGTATGGTTGCGGGCAAGGATGTGCTCCGGGAATCCTTACAGGTACGCCGCTCGATCGCTGTGGTTCCTCAAGGCTCGACACTGAATCTTGAACTCACGGTGGCGCAGAACATTATGACCTATCTTGTGATGCACGGCCTCGGAGTTGGAGAGGCTCATCGCCGACTGCGCAGCGTCGCCCATCGCTTTTCGTTAGACGGTTACTTGGACAAGAAATGTATGGGATTGTCTGGCGGATTCCGAAGGCGTGTGCAGATCGCGCGCGCGTTTGCGACCGACGCATCGTGCATTTTGTTGGACGAAGCCTCTGCCGGTTTGGATCCGGTTGCGAAAAAAGAGATGTGGAACCTGATTCGGGAACGAGCCGAAACAAGCGCCATCCTCCTCATTACTCAAGCGCTCGACGAAGCGGAATTGTGCGATCGAGTCATTTTTCTGAACGAAGGCAAGGTGGTCGTTCAGGGAACGCCGGATGCTTTGAAGCAGATTCACGCGCCTTCCCGTCTGATACTCGGGTTGAGAGAATCAATGGAATGGAGTCCGGCCATTCAGCAGGCAATGGCCGCAATAGGAGTAAGAGTGCTGCGAGAAGACGGGCTAACTTTGGAGCTTGCAGCCCGAGGAGATGAAGACCTCGGCGGGGTCATAAGCGCTCTGTATGCAGTGGGCTTGCCCATCGTAAAACTTGAGATTGCAACACCCACCATGGAAGAAGTGTTTCTAACCGTCCTGGGAGGGTCGACAGATGCCTCAGATCATACGCGTATTCTATCGTGAATGGGCGCTTTTCAGGGCGAATCAAGCTGCCTATTGGCTCGCTCTCCTGGAGCCAGCGCTCTATTTGCTTTTCTTTCTTCCCGGCATAAGTCATCTGACTCACGGGAACGAACACTATGCTGCGTTTGCTTTGCCGGGTGTGCTTGCCATCCTCGCCATGACGGTTAGCCAGCATACCGGGGCGCCTGTGTTTTTCGACCGATTTACCGGAGAAGCAGAGACCCTGCGAACCCTTCCTATCAGCCAGGCAGCCATGTTGTCTGGGCGATTGAGCATTGCTTTGTGTCGGATGTTGATCCAGTCGGCAATCAGTCTCGGACTGGCCAAGCTCATCTATCCGCAGGTGATGTCGCTTCACGCTGCGGCGCTTTTCGAACTATGGTGTGCTTCAGGGGCCGCCGCTGTCGTGCTCTCATCGCTCAGCATTAGCGTTGCTGCATCAGTGAAGAACAATTCCCAATTAAACATCGCCTTCAGCTTGCTTTATACACCGCTTCTCCTCACATCGTCGGCTTTTTATCCGGTTACGGTCTTGCCATTTTGGGTTCGGTGGGTGGCGTACGTGAATCCCCTGACGTACCTGGTCACTGATATGCGAGCATGCATGGCAATCAGCGCCTTATCCTGGCTGGATGTTGTGATACCCGTCGCAGCAACGGTGCTGGCCTTGGCGATAATCACCGTGCGCTCATCGGCGACCACGATGCATTGACAGATAGGACCAATGAAAGGAAGATGCTGTCTTTGCGGAACCGCTCTCTGACGCGGCGGTTCATTCGCCGCATGATCAGTATGTATTTCAAAAGAGACGGCTGGAATATTGGCTGAGGCATGTTGCGCCAGGTTACGGCGTGCATGTTACGGTAATCCGGCCGTTGCTCCAAATCGTTGGGCCAAATACAGAGGACGCCCGGTTCGCCTGGTTTTGGTTACGCGTCGCAGATGGTGGTACCGTATGGCTGCCCGAAGATGCCCGTCTGCATGCTGGACCGTGTCAACTGGCGTTTTCTGGCGATGTGGCGCAGGCCATCGTCAAAGCGGCGACACATCTGCCGAGCGGCGGCTACGCCGTATATAATGTTGGCCAGCCCGAGCTTTGGACGTATGAAGAGTACATTCATGCGCTGGCAAAAGCGGCAGGGATGACGGTGGACATCTGCTATGCGCCGCGTGAAATACTAAATCAGAGTCCATTTGCCGTCAACGGAGTGTATCGATTGCCATTGCCGTATCGGGTTGCGTTTGACGTACGCGCAGCGGAACTCGCGTTGGAACTCACCTGGACGCCCATGGACCATTGGATTGAGGAAACTGGAACCTGGATGAGCCAGTCTTACAAGGATGCCGCGCCGGAATGGTATGCGTTGCGTCCGTTGGAACGTGAATGGTCGTTGCAGTGACTTCGCATGGTCCGTCCGGCGCAACAGGGATGACCGCATCTTGGGATTAAAGGTAGGCGGGCAAATGCCCGGTTTCCCGAATCGTTTGGTCCGCTTTGATCAAGGAGTCGCGAACAGGCACTCCTTCGCGGATTGCCTGCTGATAGAATCGCAGCCAGAGATCTTTCTGACTGGCTCGCAGGAGACGAAGCAGCAACATGTAATAGGTCACTTCGCGCGATGAAGAAGGATCGTGCTGGAGAAAAAACTGTGCCCCCTCCTCGTACTCGGACAGCGCAAACCGACAGTAGAGAACGAGTTCTGTCAACGATTCGATTTTACTGCGCGCCGCGTACTCCTTGTTCCACGCGTCGCTGCTCTTTTTCGTGACCAGTCTCAACTGCGTCTTGGCGTCTGCCAGAAGTCGTTCGGCTTCTTCAATGGCCAGTTCCTTGAGCGGCGCGGTATTCAAATGATCCAGCAGTGCAAGCCATAGCGTTGCGTGTAGGGTTTCCCTCCCTAGGGAGTGTTCGATCGCCAGAGAGACGGCTTTAGTTACCCATTTTTTGGGTTCTTCATTTTTCCTGACCATTTGCACGATGATGCTGTACAGACGTTCCTGGGGGATTCCCACAGAGCGGAAAGGGTCATCGGTAGAGAACAGGATGTAATCACCAGCTTCGCACAGCAACGCGTACAATTGCTCCAGCAGTTCCGCTGCCCTCGCCGTGTCTTCGGGGGTATCGATTGTCAACTGCAAATCGTGGATAAAGCGCTTCACGATAAACCGCCACTTCGGACGATCCGCTTTTCTGATTATGCTATTCGGCGCAAAATAGTATTGCTTCTTCGCGTTGGCCACAAATTCGACAATGTCCGGTTCCAATTCCTCAAGTGTTTGCTGCGGTTCATTCTTGAGCGCTTTTGCCAACCTGGCATAGCTTCCGGGATCGCGAACCAATTCGTCCATATGGTGTTCCTCGATCGTCTTCTTGGGAATTTTCTTGTACAGTTCAACGATGATGGTCTGCAAATCTTCCGACTTATGACTGGAAATCAGAGACCTCAATTCAGCCAGTTTCATCATACACCTCGGTGTTCGGATGGCGTCAGGGTCCCTGCATGGATGTGCACGCATGACTCTTGTTCCATGGAAATAGTGTTCGACACATCTGGCCCCTTTTCCTTTCTGTATAGTGGAAATGTGGGGATATTGAAACGGCGGAGGTGTCAGCGTGGGCGACCCACCAAAACATATGTAACCTCGTCTGGGGTTCGATCGTCTAACGGACGGGAGGGGAGGAGTTTTCGTGAATCGTGTCCATACCAACACCAGGGCCACAGGCGCTCGGTTGGTTGCACTGGCCGCTGTCGCCGCTGTCGCGATGCCTTGTGGATCGGTCCATGCCGACAGTTTGTCGGAGCCGCCGTCGAGTCAACCGATCGCCAAGGTTGCCATGACGCTGTCAAAGACGGTGCATCCACACAGCGATCTTGCGGTTGTCGAGAACTTCCTGTACACGCTTAAGAATCTGGGCGCCATGGTTTATCCGCGCGAGGTACTCGGGTCTGCCTACAGCCAGCTGTCGGCGTCCATGCGTAGGCAGGTCCCGCTGACAACATGGATAAAGCGTTTTGCGCAAATCTTTCACATCAATACGTTGCAGATTATTGCTCTCCCGGACCACCGATTTTTCGTCGAATTGGAAGATTGGTATCTGCAGCGAATCGGCGGCGCGAGCGGCTACGATGTGCAGACCATCGGCTACACCGACGGCGTGGTCTCGGTGCAACACGGCAAGATCAGCGGATTTGATCCGCGGCCGGAAAACACGTTTGCGATGTTGAACCGCATCCAGGCCTGGCCCTACAGTCTCCAGGCGTACGATCAGACGATGGTCGCCCGCCAGGTGATCGCGCCGCTGCAGCAGAATTCGCTGATCGACGGCATCCAGACGATCGCACCATACACGTACCAACTCACGACCACAGTCGGGGCACGCTCCTACCAAACGATCATGTTTGAACAGGCGGACCGTTCGTACACGATGCTCAGCATTCGCCCTGTCGACTTTTCGCCGCAGTCGTTTGCATCCTGGAGTTCCGCCGCGCTCGCCGCGTTCAACGTCAAGCACCAGCTGGCGCTTCCGTTCGCCGGCACTGGCGTAGTGCGCAGCTATCCGCCTGTCGGTCGTATTCCGGCCGCCGTCAGATCCGGATACCGTCTGCCTGACGGCATGACGTTTCGGTCGGCCGACTGGCATCCGATCGATGACTGGCGCGGTCAACTCTCCGGCAAATCATTTCTGCTCCAGTTGTATCGCTATAACCACGGCCGGCGATTTCTGCTCGGCGAGGCGTACGGTGGCCGAACCGTCCTGGCGCTGCCGCTGGCGCACCGCACCTGGCTCACGAATTTCACGGGACGTTTTGCCGTCGGTCCGCCGTCCAAGCGCAACCTGCCGGTGGCGCTCGACCTGACCAACGGCCATATGATTCGCTCACAGCCGCTGGCGTTTGACATGTCCAACATTTATCCGGATCAGTCGCCGTACTCGTGGCTGAATCAGTTCGTCGGCGGTTTGCCGATTCTGATGTACCCGCGATGAGGCAGCATGCGTCTGTAATGACTCATCGAATGGCGGGCTTTGCCGACGGCGGCAAAGCCCGCAGGCGGATGGTCATTGCCTTTTTTTCTTTCGCATCTTCCATCCCGCGTAAAGACCGATCAGCAGGACCGCGACTATGATGGCCGGCACAAGGTATTGGTGCAGGACCGCGTGATATTTTGACCATTCGACGCCGATCACCCGACCCAATAGCGTGAATGTCAATACCCACGCCAGCGCGCTGATCGCATTCAAGACAACAAACGTCGCGAATTTCATGCGCTCGATTCCAGCAACGTAAGGAACCAGCACCCGGATGCCGGCGATGAATTTCCCGATCAGCACGACCCATATCTGGTATCGCCGAAAAGCCGTTTCCGCCTTGTCAAACCGTTCTTCCGTCAGGCCGATGTACTTCCCAAACCGGATGATGACGGGGCGTCCGAGCAGCCGGCCGATCCCGTAGGCAATCGCCGATCCCAGCATGTTTCCCAGAAACGCAGCAATGAGCAAAGGGAACAGCTGAAATGTGCCGTTGGACAGTTCGATGCCCGAGATGGTCAGCGTCGTCTCCGCGGGAAAAGGAATCCCGATCATCTCCAGCAGGAGAATGAAGAACACGCCAACATAGCCATACTGGTGAATCAGGGCTGTTACGTGGACATGCAAATCCGATCACTCCTAAAAAGGAAGAAACGCTAAGATGATGTCCAGCACCACCTCGAGCCATCTCCAGCGCCGCGACTCCCGGCGCTGTTTGTTCGTTTTTCCTTTGCGCTTGGAGGGGATGACCACACTGAACAATATCAATATTCCCAACACGATCAGTATGCCAATGACAGCGAGAAGTAATTTGCTCATCCGCTGTTCCCTCCGGTCCGTCCGTGATGAATGTTGTCCTTATCCATTGTACTCTACGGTGTCGTACTCCATAAGCGAACCCGAAACTTTTTGCAGCGTGGTCACCGGGAAAAGCGCATCGAAGGCGCATCGAAGGCGCATCGTCCAGATGTGAGATCAACTGCGCACAATGATATCCTCGCGATGCGGCCCCACGGAGAGCAGGCGAATCGGCGTTCCGATCAACTGTTCGACGCGTTCGACGTACCGCCTGGCCTGTTCGGGCAACCGTTCATACGATCGTATGGACGAGATGTCGCTTTGCCAGCCGGGCATCGTTTCAAATACTGGCTGCGCATGCTCCAGTCTTCCCGTGACCGGGAACTGAGTGGTTGTCTCGCCGTTTATTTCATAGCCGACACAAACCGGAATCTCCCGCCAATGCCCAAGCACGTCCAAATTGGTCAATGCCGCTTCCGTTGCGCCCTGCACCTGGCATCCGTAGCGTGTGGCCACGGCGTCGAACCAGCCAACGCGCCGCGGCCGCCCTGTGGTGGCGCCGTATTCTCCTGCGTCTCCGCCGCGTTCCCGCAGTTCGTCTGCGGTCTCCCCAAAGAGTTCCGTGACAAACGGACCGGCTCCCACGCATGTCGAATACGCTTTGACAACCGCGACGATGTGAGTCATGGCATAGGGAGGAATGCCGGCTCCGACGGTTGCAAAACCAGCCAGGGTGGAAGAGGATGTTGAAAATGGGTAGATGCCGTGATCCGGATCGCGCAACGCCCCAAGCTGGCCTTCCAGAATGATGCGCTGACCTTGCGCCAGTCCTTCCTGCAACAGGCGCGTGGTATCGCCGATAAACGGTTCCAAGCGACTGCCTTCGAGCCACAGGGATTCCGTCACTTCCTCCGGGTCCACAGGGGATTGGTTGTACAGGTGGGCAATCAGGACGTTCTTGTTGACAAGCGATCGCTGTACGCGTTGCGCCAGGCGATCCCGATCAAACAAGTCCGCAACCTGGACGCCGATTTTCAGATATTTGTCGGCGTAAAACGGCGCGATGCCGGAGCGTGTGGAACCGAATTGCTCCGAGCCGAGCCGCTCTTCTTCGTAACGGTCCAGCAGGTTATGCACAGGCAGAACGATCTGCGCGCGCTCGGAGACGGAAAGCTTGGGAACGGGGAGACCGCGTTCCGTCACGTCCGCCAATTCCTTCAAAAGCGCCGTCATATTGAGCGCAACGCCCGGTCCTATCACGTTATGTACGTGTGGGTAGAACACCCCCGCCGGCAGCAGATGCAACGCAAACTTGCCATACTCGTTGATGATGGTGTGGCCTGCGTTGTTGCCGCCCTGAAAACGGACGACAAAGTCCGCTTCGCGGGCCAGGTAGTCGGTAATCTTTCCTTTTCCCTCGTCGCCCCAATTGGCTCCCACAACAGCCGTGACAGTCATCGCGTATTGCCCCCTCTGATATGCAGTGTGGACGAATCTTGCGTCGCCAATCGTCTTCCTGTCGTTTTCTTGGTCCGATATTAAGTATAATGATCTGCAAGAAATAATAAAATATGATTCTTGTTATATGAGCCATAAGGGTGGTCAATGTCTCGATCAATTGTGCAATTGTGTGAGAACGTGCAGTGCGTTGTGAACAATGCCTCCGCCTATACCGGAATGCAGATCGCGCGGTGCTGTCCTGACGTCAATTTACAACCCGCAAATACCCTTGGTGCCTACGATGACAGTCGGCGCCTTTTCGCTGATTTGGGCCGCGTCGGAACTGGCGGCGAAGTCGCAAGAGACTTTGTCGGCATTGTCCGCCAACCATTTCGGCATGGATGGGCTGACGTGTGATCGACGCGACCGTCAGTGTCCTTGAATCCATCGTCTAAAGAAGGCATTATCATGATATGAGGAGGATCGCACATGAAGCGATTTTGGATTTCATCCATGATCGGTGTTTCACTATTGCTCACAGGATGTGGATCGCAGACGTCGGCCGTCAGTCCAGGCGCAACTCACCGACCGACATTGCGTACTGAGTCTGTCATTGAGGTTATTCAACCTGATCCGAAAGTCCATCCCTCCCAATATGAATTCAAGCCTGGCGGGAAGATTTCCATCGAAGGACGGGTGCATGATCCGGCGCCTACCGAGAAGTTCCTGTCCGTTCAATTGTTTTGGGACGCCCCTAACATTCACCATTTAATTCGCGCCCAAACGTTTGCGATTCAGTCAAACGGCAACTTCGCAGGCGCCTTCAAAGTGCCAAGCGGAGGTTTTGTTGGCGGCGGCGGCGGAGAATTTACACTCGAATTCTCCTATGGCAATGCGAAGCCGGTTGATGTACAGTTGGCCATCCCGGCGGCTTCTGCCGCAAAATGAAGTCAGGGAGGCTGTCGAGCACTTATCTCGACAGCCTCCCTGATTGTTCAGCACGAGACCACAGTTCCGATGTAGGACAGCGTGTCTGATCCATCTCCACATGGGGTGCAGGCGCTGTTGGGGTAACACGTGTTGATGAGCGTGACGCATGTCGCCGATTCCAGGGTAGGCATGTAGCCTACAAAGTTCGTATAAATGTAACCGGAGAAGTTCTGCTGAAGGGCGAGGTAGGCGGCGCTCGCCCCGTACGGCATGAACTGCCCATTCTGCAAAGTGTAGGAACAACTTCCGTTGTAGGCACTCAGAAACGTCGGGACGTCACTGTACGCCGCCATTTTTGAGTTGACGAGCAGGTTGGTTCCCTCGTCCATACTAGTCATGTAGGGGGCATTATTTCCCACTTGCATCGGATCGTCGTACGAGTAGTTCGATTCCATTGCGGCGATCGCCAATATGTATCGCGGGTTCACATTGTATGCGCAGCCGAACAGGTTGGCAAACAACTGCATCCACCCGTAATTCGCATTCACACTGGCGCTGTTGATCACCCCGTGCGAGGTCGGATACCCTCCCGTCAATAGATTGGACTCTTGCAGATCGACGTATTGGTTGCTCATCTGACTTTCCCCCTTACTGGCAAGACTCGCATTGTGTCGGAATACCTGATATGGACGTTCCGTTCAAAGCGTTGTCCGCCAATGCGTACGTGATCTGAAGCGAGTCATAACCCGTCGCCCCGCAACCATCGATAGGGCCGTAAGACGCCGAAGTTTGCCAAGAACTGTAGTTACAAAAGCTGATCCAAGACGAGTTGCTGCTGAGCAGGTTGTTGAGAGCTGCTCCGCCCACCGCGATCACGGGTTTGGCATTGGAGACCCAAGTCTCTGCCAAGCTCAGATCACCCGTGATCTGTGATGCTGGAACGCCCAGCGCCATCACGGTAAAAAAGGCGCCCGACAAGTCCGTCTTATCCGCCCCGTAAAAGTAAACTGTCGCCATCTCACATTCCTCCTGGTTGGTTCAGTACGATGTTCTGCAAGGGCAAAGTTCGGTCCAAAGAATTCTTATCAAGGGAACATATTCGCAAGATATGGGGATGGGGAGATGGAGGGCACGGACAAAAGCCGAAAAGGCGCCAAAAATCCGCCAGGACATAACACGGCGCCATATACCCATTCCCGCATGGGAACGGAGCTTGTGCTGAGAGAGGGGTTTGGAATGATGGGTCTCATGCGCCGCCAATCGCTTTCTTGGTCCGATATTAAGTATAATGAACTGCGAGGAATAATAAAATGTGATTCTTATCATATGAGCCATAAGGGTGATCAATGTGTCGGTCAATCTGGAGCGCTACCGCGTGTTTTATCATGCAGCGCAGGCGGGAAGCCTGTCACGGGCCGCGAAGGAACTGTATCTCTCGCAACCTGCCGTCAGTCAGGCCGTCAAACAACTGGAATCGGACGTCGGATGCCCACTGTTTGTCCGCATGGCGCGGGGCGTTCGTCTGACTGAGGAAGGGAAGGTGCTATTTTCGTACATTGCGCAGGCGTACCGTCTGATTGAGGCGGGAGAACGCAAACTGGTTGAATTGAGGAGACTGGAAAGAGGAGAGGTGCGCATCGGTGCGAGCGATACGCTGTGCCGCTACGTCTTGCTGCCTTACCTGGAGGCGTTTCACGCCGCCTATCCGCACATCCAGATTCACGTCACCAACCGTACGTCCGGGGAAACGGCTGAACTTCTCATGGAGGGGAGGATTGACTTTGGCATCGTTACTCTGCCGCTGCTCCACGAACGGATCGTCGTTCATGAGGGCGTGTTTCTGCAGAACTGCTTTGTGGTGGGCGAGCGCAGGAAGGCGCTTGCCGCGCGCCCCGTTTCTGTTACGGAACTTGCGGGCCATCCGCTCATATTGCTGGAAGAAGGGAGTGTGAACCGCGCTGGAATCGATGCGTATTTCCAGTCTCACGGTGTGTCGGTCAAACCGGAAATCGAGCTTGGCAGCATCGATCTGCTCGTGCAATTCGCCAAAATCGGCCTTGGCGTGGCGTGTGTTGTGCGGGATTTCATCACGGAGGAACTGAATGCCCGCACACTCTTTGAGGTCACTGTGGAACCGCCGTTGCCCAGGCACCGAATCGGCTTGATTACGCTGAAAGACACGCCGCTTTCGCCAGCCGCCAACGCTTTTATCGCTGCGCTGCAGTATGATGGATGAAGGCAGGAGGGTGCCATCATGAGTGTGAAAGAGGAATTGCATCAACTCATTGAGCAACTCGATGAATTCAGCGTGCGGGAAACCCTGGATTATATTCACTGGTTTCAGCTTTCACACGACTCTTTGACTCCAGAGGAGTGGGAACAGGTGCGTCGGGGCGAGGCTCAAATTGCCCGAGGGGAGTACATTACACTCGACGACCTTGAGCGGGAGTTGGGATTGACCAAAAATCCGCGTGAATAAGGGCGTGGAGGCACTGTCTGCGGAGTGAAATGGAGCGAACTACGATTTCCGTGCCACAATCCCCAAAACAGGTGGAATCACCGTGTGGATCAACTGCCGCTCTTCCGCAATCCATTTGACGTCTGCCACAGGCTCTTCCATGCGCAGGATGGCAAACCCCGCCTTGACGACCTCATTCAGATACGCAGAAATCGATCGGTGATAAGCGCCCATCGTTCCCCGAATCGTGCCTTTTCCTGAAGAGAACCACCGATCCGCGCTGTAATCCTTAATGAGGCGATGGCGATAGACTCCCGCTTCGTCCTGCATCGTTTCGCTGTATGGCGACTGAAAACACGGATGCGTCAGGGTGACAATCAATTGCCCTCCGACCTTCAGAATTCGACAGGCGGAGGCCAGTACATCGGGAAAATCGGGTGTATCCATGAGCATCAGGTTACACACCGCCACGTCACATGATTTGCTCTCCATTTGACTCAAAGTTCGGGCGTCGTCACGCACCCAGCGGATGGATGGTATTTTGTCAGAGCCGCTGGAGATCACCATCAGTTCAAACATCCTTATAAGCTTGGCGAGGTAACGGTGCCGCATCCGGTCAAGGATCTACCGGCTTTTGTTGTGAACAGTATTTTAGGCAAGCAGGACTCAGGTAGGGGGATTGACTGTGAACAGAGATCGCTATGTGTACCCGGCTCTATTTCACTTCGCAGAAGATGGAATCTCCATCGAATTTCCTGACCTTCCGGGCTGCTTTACGTGCGGTCGTGATCAAGAGCAGGCGCTGCGTATGGCTCGAGAAGCGATGGCGCTCCACTTGTACGGAATGGAGCAAGACGGCGATCCGATCCCGAAACCGACATTGGTGTTCCAGATTGCTCGTCAGTCCAATCAAACGATGGTGCTGATTGAGGTTTGGATGCCGCCATTTCGGAACGAGATGGAACAACGTGCGGTGAAAAAGACACTGACCATCCCGAAGTGGTTGGATGATCTGGCTCAGGAAAACCACGTGAATTTCTCGCATCTACTGCAAGATGCGCTAAAAAAATACCTAGGTGTGACGGATAAGCGTGCAGACCCAGCAAACAAGGAACGGACTCTCTGATCGGGAGTCCGCCCCTTGTTCGCTGGGTCTCACTCCGCGACGATTCCAATCTTGTCGAGGATAAACGCGTAGCTGGCGGCTAACTCCTTCAGGTGGTTGAAACGGCCAGAGGCGCCGAAGTGACCGGCTCCCATGTTCGTTTTTAGCAGCAGCACATGATCGTCGGTCTTGGCCGCACGGAGCCGGGCGACCCATTTTGCAGGTTCCCAGTAGGCAACGCGGGGATCGTTCAGACCGGTCGTGACCAACATGTGCGGATAGCTCTTCTCTTCGACGTTGTCATACGGACTATAGGATTTCATGTACGCGTAGTATTCTGGTTGCTCTGGATTGCCCCATTCATCCCACTCCAGGCTCGTGAGTGGAATCGTCGCGTCCAGCATGGTCGTGACGACGTCGACGAAGGGAACGTTCGGCGCGATCACCTGGAACAGATGTCCCGCCATATTCGCGACAGCGCCCATCAGCAGTCCGCCCGCGCTGCCGCCGCGCGCTGCGAGCCGATCCGGGGTCGTGTAGCCGCGCTTGATGAGATCTTGCGCTACCGCAATAAAATCGCTAAAGGTGTTGCGTTTTTGCAGGAGCTTGCCGTCCTCATACCATGAGCGCCCCATCTCCGAGCCGCCGCGAACTTGAGCGGTAACCCAAATAACGCCCAAATCAAGCAGAGGCAACCGGACCGGATCGAAATGGGAATCGCTGTTGATTCCATACGATCCATACCCGTGCAAAATGAGCGGGGCAGGGCCATGGTCGAGCAATTCGGCGCGGTATACCGCAATCAGTGGAACGGCGTTGCCGTCTGCAGCGGTCGCCCACAGGCGCTCCTGGCGATAATGAATCGGCGCATAGTCGCCTGGCACGGGCGCTTCCTGCAGACAGACCCGCGCACCGCGGAGGAGGTCGAGACCAAAAGTCGTTTTCGGCGTGAGCAGCGATTCATATTGAATCAGGGCCTCGGTGGTCTCGTAACTTCGATTTCCTTCCAGGGATACGGTATACAGAGGTTCGTCCCAAGTCAGCCGCGTGAGCGTCTCCTCGCGGTACATCCAGAGTTGGGTTAACCCATCCTGACGACCGGCGAGCAAGAGTGCCTCTCGAAACGGATGGATTTCTTGGAGATAGCGTGTGTCGTCATACGGAAAAAGCTCCTCGCGAGCGGCTTTCGCCGGGTCCTGAACAGGACAGCGCAGCAGCCGGAAGTTGCGCGCCCCCTCATTCGTCAGTATGAGGAAATCGTCGCCCCAGTGTTCCACATCGTACAGGATTCCCCGCTTCCTGGCGTCCAGCAATTGAAAGGGGAGGAGGGGTTGATCGGCGGCCAAATACCGTGTTTCTGAAGTCGCCGTGTTCTCTGATTTCAGAAATAAAAACCGCCCGCTGCGTGATTTGCCCAGTCGCAAAGAAAACGTGATATCCGTTTCCTCGTACAGCAAGACATCGGCCTCCGTTTCGCCAACGCGATGCCGCCAGAGTCGATACGGGCGTTGGCAGTCATCGACTGTGACGTAAAAGAGATAGTGGCCGACGGCGTCCCATTCCAGGCTGTCAAGAATGAACACATTTGCAATCCGATCGGGCAGCAGAACGCCCGTCGCAACATCTTTCACATAGAGCGTGTACTGATCGGTTCCATCGCGATTTTCCAGGTAGGCCAGCCGGGTGTGATCAGGGCTTATGCGCAGGACCGTCACACTCAGATACCCTCCGTCTTCAACAAGGGTGTTCAGATCGAGCATGATGTGCTCTGTCGCTTCAGCGAGCTGATCGCGGTTTTCAGCCCGCTTTCGGGCATACAAAGGATACTGCAGGTCTTTTTCCATGCGCGAGTAGTAGTAGTACTGGCCGTCCTGCGCCGGAACCTTGATCTCGACATCAGGGATGCGGGCGATCATCTCCTGATAGAGGCGTTCGGAGAGCGGCTCCAGCGGTTCCATGACCTCCTCGTAATAACGGTTTTCTTCTTCAAGGTAGCGGATGACGTCCGGATCATGGCGGTCTTTCAGCCAGTCGTAGTCATCAGCGCGTTCATCGTCGTGCAATCGGTGCGGATGAGCGATGCGCTTGGCATTTGGTGTGTTCATAGGTTCCTCCATTTTACCGTTTATCGTTATATTATATCATAGCAACTTATATGCTGCGTGAAAGGAAATAACGGGGCTCGCGTGGCAGAGCGGTTTGTCTGAGACCATACAGCGCCACGATGCCACTCTGGCGCGACTGCAGCAGGGCGGCTGTCGACTGCAGCGACATTAGCTTGTCTAACCGAAACAAACTGTGCTAGTCTTACTATCAGTAAGGGTAGTTGGCACGGCAATTTCATATCTTGGAAAAGGTGTTCACTTCAGGGTGAACTTAATAGGGAAACCGGTGTAAGTCCGGTGCGGTCCCGCCACTGTGATGGGGAGCCTCGATCATTGCCACTGAGCGCAAGTGCTTGGGAAGGAGATCGAAGGCGTTGAACCTGAGTCAGGAAACCTGCCTTTTTTTGAAACACCGTCAACCTACGGTCGATAGGGAGGTGTTTGTGAGCGACTCCTGTCGATTTACAAGCACTCTGTTTCCGTCAGAGTGCTTTTGCCATTGGCGAGAGTCATTCCAAACACTCCCTCCGCAAACACTGTTGCGAGGAGGGAACATCTCATTGAATGAATTTACATTGTATGTCGGGCATGGCAGTCGCGATGCTGACGGCAATGAAGAATTTCTGCAGTTTATTGGCCGCGTTATTGAGCAGACTCATGCGCAGACACAAAACGCAGGCGCAGAGGCGTGTTTCCTCGAACTGGCCGCACCGACCATCCCCCAGGGCATCGCCGCCTGCATTGCGCGCGGGGCCGATCGTATTGTAATCGTTCCGGTCATTCTTTTGGCCGCCTCGCACGTGAAGATGGAGATTCCGGAGTTTATTGACGCTGCGCGAAAACAGTACCCTCATGTGGATTTTGTGTACGGACGCAATGTCGGTCTGCACGAAAAAATAATCGATCTTCTGCTGTTCCGTTTCCAGCAGGAAGCGGGGGAATTGAGCGCGCCTGAATTGGCGGAAACGGCCATCGTGCTCATGGGGCGCGGCAGCAGCGATCCGGACGCGAACGGGGACCTCTATAAAATAGCGCGCCAGTTGTGGGAACGCACGGGCGTGCAAACGGTGGAGGTGTGTTTTACAGGCATCACGTTTCCGCGCCTGCCGGAAGGCATTGGGCGCGCACTGGCCTTGGGCGCAAAACGCCTGGTCGTCGTTCCGTATTTCCTTTTTACGGGCATTCTCATCAAGCGGATGCAGATACTTCTTTCCGACTTGCAATCTCAGCACCCGCAAATTCGCATGACAATGGCGGAGTATTTTGGCATGCATCAGGATCTGGCGCAGATTGTGCTGGAGCGCAGAGAGGAAGCAAGAATCGGACGGTCGTTTATGAACTGCGACCTGTGTCAGTATCGCAAGCTTGCTGCCAGCGACCACGGCCACAGCCACGATCACGATCACAGCGACGGCCATCATCCGCGCCAAGACGCTGACGACGCTTTGATCAAGGCCTAGACAGGGGGAGCGAGATGACTGGACGTGTGTTTCTCATTGGCGCGGGTCCGGGCGATCCTGGTCTCTTGACGCTTAGGGCAAAGGCGTGTCTGGAAGAGTCGAGTGTGATTGTATACGACCGACTGGTGAGTGAAGAGGTTCTGGACTTTGCGCCGGCGACTGCGGAACGCGTGTACGTGGGAAAAGAGAGCAGGCGACACACCGTGCCGCAAGCGGACATTGAGACGCTGCTGATTGACAGGGCGCGGCGGGGGCATACAGTGGCCCGGCTCAAAGGGGGCGATCCGTTCATTTTCGGTCGCGGCGCCGAGGAAGCGGAAACGCTGCGCGCCCACGGTATCGCATATGAAATCGTGCCGGGCGTCAGTTCGGCAGTCGCGGCTCCTGCCTATGCCGGCATTCCTTTGACGCATCGCTCGCTTGCCTCCGGGTTCCATGTGGTGACTGGCCATGAGTGCCTGTATTCGACGGGAACGCCGTGGCAATTGCTTGCACTGACCAATCAGACGCTTGTCATCCTGATGGGGATCGGTCATCTGCGTGAGATCACTGTCAATCTCATCGCGTATGGACGACTCCGGAACACCCCCGTAGCCGTGATCCGCTGGGGCGCCACGAAGGATCAGGAAGTGCTGGTCGGCGCACTGCACAACATTGCGGACATGGTGGAGTCTCGCCACATGCAGCCGCCTGCGGTGATTGTCGTTGGCGAGGTAGTGCGACTGCGGGAAACGCTGGACTGGTTTTCTCCGGAGCGCATGGGTTCCGGGTATCGTAACGGCGTGGCGAGAGACTGAGAGCAGGAGGGTGAAAATGAGCGGAAAAATTCTCATTGTCGGATTCGGACCGGGAAGCTTCGAACACATTACAGAGCGGGCCCGCACGGCGATTCAGGAGAGTCAGGTGATCATTGGGTACAACACGTATGTGGACCTGATTCGCGGATTGCTCACCAACCAGGTCATTGTTCGAACCGGAATGACAGAAGAGGTCAGTCGCGCCCAGAAGGCGGTTGACCTGGCTGTCGATGGACAGGCGGTTGCGGTGATTTCCAGCGGCGACGCCGGCGTGTATGGAATGGCCGGACTGATCTTCGAGGTGTTGATCGAGCGTGGCTGGCGTCCGCAAGACAGTCCCGAGGTGGAGGTCATTCCGGGGATTTCCGCGATCAATTCCTGTGCGGCGCTGCTTGGCGCGCCGATCATGCACGACGCCTGCACCATCAGTCTATCGGATCACCTCACACCGTGGGAAGTGATTGAAAAAAGAATTGAAGCTGCGGCTGCGGCTGATTTTGTCGTGGCGCTGTACAACCCGAGGAGCGGGCGACGGACGCGGCAGATTGCCGAGACGCAACGCATTCTCTTGCAACACAGAGTTCCGGAAACGCCCGTTGGACTCGTGAAAAGCGCCTATCGCGACCGTCAGCAGGTGGTGAAGACGACGCTGTCCGACATGCTGAACCATGATATCGGAATGTTGACCACGGTCATCATAGGCAACTCTACAACTTTCTATCACGGCGACCTCATGATTACGCCGCGCGGCTATCAGCGAAAGTATACGCTTGACACGTTGGAACAGCGCCTGCGTCCGGGGGAGCGTCTGCACCCGACAAACGAACCCTGGTCGCTTGGCGCCAAGTCTGCAGCGGACTTCGAACCGAGTGTTGCGGTGGATGCAGCACCGGCGGCTACTCCGACAGCGGCCCGTATCTGGGCGGCGGCTGCCTTGGCGAGGGTGGCGGGAGCGCGGAGCGGCGTTTCGCCGAACCGCACGGCAATGGAGGAATCCCGGGAATCACGGGAATCACGGTCTGCAGTAGTGCGCGCGGTCTTTGAGGTCGCAGTCAGTCCGGGTGTGGCGAACAAGAAGTTCACCCCTGCCCAGCTCATTATTCTGGCGGAATTGGCGGGAGACGAAGGCGAACTGGAGTACACGACCGCGCATCAACTGATTTTGCGAAGCTTGACCGCTGCGCCTGAACAAGTGGCGGCTGCGCTGCGAGACCATGGTCTGTTGGCGTCGCCCGTGGGAGACGTTGTGAAAATCAAGGCGTGCGACTTCTGCAATGGGGAAAAATCCGAGGGGATTGCGTATGCAGAGGAGATCTCCCGGCGATTGGCGGGCCTATCCGTCGAAAAGGAGTTGCGCATCGGCTATAACGGGTGCGCCATGGCGTGTTACGGCGCTGTCAATGAAGATATCGGGCTGGTATTTCGCAAAGGCAAGTTCGACCTGTTTCTCGGCGGGAAGACCACTGGCAGAAGCGCCGCCCCCGGACAACGCGTGGCAGAAGGGATCCCGGCCGCCCAACTGCCCGATCTGCTTTCGCGCATCGTGTCGCTGTATCGTGAAAAGGCGTTCCCCAATGAGCGATTCCACAAATTTTTTGCGCGCGTGGGCCATATTGACGGCTTCACCCATAAAGATCAGGCGCCGGCGGTAATCGCCGACGCAGTCTGCGGAAGTTAGGGAGGATGGCGCGTGATTTTTTTCATGGCGGGTACGAGTGACGCGCGGGAACTGGCGCAACGCATTCAAAAACGCGGCTACCCACTGCTCGTCAGTGTGGTCACAGACAACGCGGCGCGCGTTCTGGCCAACGCTGGACTGGAGACGCGCCATGGGCGTCTGGACGCAGACCGGATGACAGAACTGCTCCAGAAAAACGGCGCCGCGCTGCTGGTCGACGCCAGCCATCCATTTGCCGAGGAAGCCCATAAGACAGCTATGGCGGCCGCTCATGCATGCGGCATTCCGTATATTCGCTATGAGCGTGCGCATCAGGAATTCGGCCACACGGAGCGGATTGTGTGTGTGGATACCTATGAACAGGCGGCGGCGCTCGCCGCGCAGAAAAAAGGAAGCGTCATGCTGACAACAGGGAGCAAGACGCTGCACATCTTTGCCGAGCGCCTGATCGGCGATCCGGACATCACCCTCGTTGCCCGGATGCTGCCGCGCGCAGACAATATGGAGAAGTGCGCACAACTGGGGTTGGAGCAAAAAAACATCATCGCCATGCAGGGGCCGTTTTCGCGCGAACTGAACAGTGCGCTTTACCGACACTACCAAACCACACTGATGATCACCAAAGAGAGCGGCGGCCCTGGGGCGGTGGATGAAAAGGTGGAAGCGGCGGTTGCGCTGGGGATCGAAGTGATTGTCATTGGCAGGCCAAAGCTCAACTACGGCGTCCGTTTTTCTGTTATGGAAGACCTGATGGAGGAAATCGAGCGGCACTATGAAAGCGGGGGATCGACGTGGAATTCGGCGCAGAGTTTCAACCGATAACGACGCAGCCACAGGAAATTGAGGACAGGAGTTTTCAGATCATCAGCGCAGAATTGGGGGCGCATCCGTTTACCGAGGAGCAGTATCCGGTCGTGCAGCGCGTCATTCACGCCTCCGCTGATTTCGAACTTGGGCGCAGCCTGGTGTTTCATCCGGACGCTGTGCGATCCGGCGTCCGGGCTGTTCTGGAGGGGCGCGCGATCGTCGCCGATGTGCAGATGGTGCAGTCGGGCATCAGCAAACCGCGCATTGTGCAATACGGAGGCGATGTGCACGTCTACATCTCAGATCCAGATGTGGCGGCGACCGCAAAAACGCTGAATACGACGCGCGCGATCGTTGCCATGCGCAAATCCGTCCAATTGCACGACGGCGCGATCTTTGCCATCGGCAACGCGCCAACGGCTCTGCTGGAACTGATTCGGCTGGTGAAAGAGGGCAGCGCCAGACCGAGTCTGATCGTGGGCGTTCCCGTTGGCTTTGTGTCTGCCGCTGAAGCGAAGGAGGAACTGCTGAAACTCGCTGTTCCGTTCATCGCCAACCACGGCCGAAAGGGTGGCAGTGCAGTTGCTGTGGCCATTGTCAACGCCATTTCGCTGTTGGCCGAGCGCCAGGGTCGGTGATGCGCAGTGGGCGAGATGCTGGAAGTTCCGCCGGGGCCGCTTCGTCATGGGTACACGACTGGCGCCTGCGCGACCGCGTGTGCGAAAGGGGCGCTCATCGCTCTCCTGGAACAGCGGGTGGTGGAGACTGCGATCATCTGGATTCCCGCTGGGCAATGGGTCTCATTTGAACTTCAGGCCGTGACGTTTGCAGCCGGGGAAGCCACGGCGACCACCATCAAAGACGGCGGCGACGATCCTGACGCGACGCATGGCGCCCGGATTGTGGCGACCGTGTCGTGGCAGGAGTCGCCCGGTGTGGAGATCGACGGCGGCGTTGGCGTGGGACGCGTGACAAAGCCCGGACTGCCCATTCCTGTCGGATTGGCGGCCATCAATCCTGTGCCGCGCAAGATGATTCGGGAGACTGTGGAGTCTGTGCTCGCCGAGTTTGGAATCCTGCGCGGAGTGAAGGTGGTCATCTCCGTTCCAGACGGAGAAGAGATCGCGAAAAAGACGCTGAACGCGCGACTGGGCATCATCGGCGGCATCTCGATTCTCGGCACGCGGGGGATTGTCGTTCCGTTTTCCACCGCCTCCTACAAGGCGAGCATTGCCTACGCCTTAAATGTCGCCCGCGAGCAGGGGATCAGGACTGTGGTCCTGACGACTGGCGGACGCAGCGAAAAGTACGCGATGGCGCTGTTTCCTGAGCTGCCGCTGGAAGCTTTTATCGAGATGGGCGACTTTGTCGGCTTTTCGGCCCGGCACGCCAAGCGTACGGACATGAAAGAGATCCGCTTTGTCGGGATGATGGGCAAGTTCTCCAAGGTTGCGCAGGGGGTCATGATGGTGCATGCGAAGAGCGCGTCCGTTGATTTTGGATTCATGGAAGCGATCGCGAATGAGATTGGTGTGCCCGCGCATTTGCGGGCACAGATACGCGACGCGAATACCGCCGCGCAGGTCGGAGACTGGATGGTGGAGTGGGGGTATCCGCAGTTTTTCGAACGCATCGCTCATGCATGCTGCACGCATGTCTCGTCTCACATCGACGGAGGGGTGCGCATTGCTACGCACCTGACCACGCTTGCGGGCGATTATTTAGGAGGGGCGGCCATTGAACGATAAGCGAGTATTTGTCGTGGGCGTCGGTGACGGCGGCGCCAGCGACCTTGGCGCACAGGCCAGCGCGCGCATAGAAGCGTCGGCGATTCTGTATGGGGGCGAGCGTCAGCTTGATTTTTTTCCTGACTACCAGGGGGAGAAACGGGTCATCAAGCCGCCGCTCAAGGCGCTGGTGGAGGAGATTCGCACGGACGCACAGCGTGCTGACGTGGTGGTGCTGGCCAGCGGCGATCCGCTCTATTTCGGCATCGGCTCGACCCTTGTCCAGCAACTCGGCGCCGACTGGGTAGACGTGTTGCCGCACGTCAGTTCGATCCAACTCGCCTTTGCGAGAGCTGGCGAGAGCTGGCAGGACGCGCGCGTCGTCAGTTTGCACGGACGTCCGCTGCAGGGGCTTGCGCAACGATTGCACGGGGTGAAGACGGCGGCGTTGTTTACGGACGGCGTCAATACCCCGTCTGTCATCGCGGCGTATCTACTGCAGTATGGGATGACAGAGTATGAGGTGTTTGTGGCGGAACACCTTGGCAGCGCAGAGGAAAAAACCGGTTGGTATACACTTGGGAACGTGGTTGAAAGGGAGTTTGCCGCGCTCAATGTGGTGCTCCTCAAGCGCCGGGCGGACGCCGCTGCGCCGGTGTATACGCTCGGCATGGACGATGGCGCGTTTGCACAGCGAAAGCCCGATCGTGGACTGATCACCAAACGGGAAGTCCGCGTCCTCAGCCTGTCGGAACTTGCGCTGCGGCCGGGCGACGTGCTGTGGGATATCGGCGCCTGCACAGGGTCCGTTGCGATTGAGGCGCTCCTGGCAACGCCTGGTCTGCGCGTGTTTGCCATCGAAAAAAACGCGGAGGATCTGGAAAACCTGCGCGAGAACCAGGTGAAATTTCGCGCCGACTTCGTCGCTGTGTGCGCCAGGGCGCCGGATGGATTGGACGCGTTCCCGGATCCCGATGCGGTGTTTATCGGCGGCAGCGGCGGGGAGCTTCCGGAACTGCTTCGCCACTGCGCCGGCCGGTTGCGCGAGCAGGGTCGCATCGTCGTGAACGCCGCGACGATCGAAACCCTCTACCATTCTTATCAGACACTTCGTGAACTCGGATTTTCCGTGTCCGTGACGCTGGTGCAAACGGCCAGGAGCAAGCCAATTCTCAATCTGACAAGATTGGAAGGCATGAATCCGGTGTATCTCGTCACCGCGCGGCGCAACCAGACTGAGGAGGATTCTGCGCATGACCAGTAAAAGCGGCACGCTGTACGGCGTTGGCGTTGGCCCCGGAGACCCGGAACTGATTACGGTCAAGGCATATCGGTTGTTGCAGATGTGTCCCGTCATTGCGTATCCCAACAAGCGAATGGGCGAAAAAAGCTATGCGCTGGAGATTGTCGAACTGTATGTCGATCAGGCGGAAAAGACCATGCTCGGGCTCGTATTTCCCATGACAAAGGATGAAGCGGTGCTGCAGGAGCATTGGAATAACACTGTCGAGAGCGTGTGGAGCCATCTGCGCGAGGGGCGCGACGTGGTGTTTGTCACGGAAGGCGATCCGATGCTGTACAGCACGTTTATTCCCATGAGCCGACTGATGCGGCTGCAGCATCCGGAAATCGAGGTGCTCTCTGTGCCGGGCGTTTCTTCTGTCAATGCGGCGGCCAGCCGTCTCGGCGCGCCGCTTGCCGACGGCGATGAAGTGGTCGCGATCGTTCCGGCGACGGATGATCGCAGCGCCATGCGCGCTGTCCTGCTTGCGCATGATTGCGTTGTGTTCCTGAAAGTGGCCAAGGTCCTGGATGACATACTATCCATCCTGCAGGAACTGGACCTGACGGACAAAGCAATGGTATGCACGAATGTGACGTCCTCCCGTGAGCGGGTCTGGCGCCATGTGCTGGAGTTGCAGGGGGCTTCCCTGAACTACCTGACGCTGATGGTGGTGAGAAAGTGAGCGGTGACAAGATGGACAGCGAGAAAGTGAGCGACGACAGGACGAACCGCGACGGGGCGCGCGGCAAGGAAGCGGGAAGCGCGAGGGCGAACGGCGACATGATGACCGGTGAGAACGCGGGCGGCCAGCCGATGAGGCTTGAGGCGAAAGTCTACATTGTGGGCGCCGGACCGGGCGCGCCCGACCTGATCACAGTCAGGGGCCTGCGCATACTGCAGCAGGCTGACATGGTGATGTATACGGACAGTCTGGTGCAGGAGGAGTTGGTCGCCCTCGCGAATCCACATGCCAAAGTGTACAGGAGCGCCGGTCTGGCGCTCGAAGACATGGTCGCCCTGATGGTGGAACACGTGCAGGCCGGGCAGAGTGTCGCCAGGGTGCACACGGGGGACCCTGCCGTGTTTGGCGCCATTCTTGAACAGATGGCGCTGTTAAAGAAATCCGGCGTCGCGTACGAGGTGGTGCCGGGCGTCAGTTCGGTGTTCGCGGCCGCTGCGGCTTTGGGCGCAGAGTTGACCGTTCCGGAGTTGACGCAGACCGTAATTTTGACGCGGGTCGGCGGTCGGACGCCGATGCCCGAAGGAGAGAACCTGCGCGATCTGGCCAGCCATCACTGTACGCTCGCCTTCTATCTGAGCGCCACGCTCGCCGCACAGATTGTGGATGAACTGCTGGCCGTTGAATGGTCGCCGGACACGCCCGTCGCCGTGGTGCAAAAGGTTACGTGGCCCGAACAGAAAACCATCCGGACCACGCTGTCAGGTCTCGTGCGCGCCATGGGCGGCGCGCACATCTCGAACCACACCATGATTCTTGCCGGCTGGGCGCTTGATCCGACACTGCTTGACAGCGATGCGCACCGCTCAAAACTGTACGACAAATCGTTCACACACCGCTACCGCAAAGGGGTGGAGGCGCATGAATAAGCCCTACGCAGTCGTCGCCATCACGAAGCACGGCGCGGCCATTGCACGCCTTTTGCAAGAGCGGCTTCCTTCTGTCGATGTGTATTATCCGGAAAAATTTGCGCACGGCGACGAATCCAGCCGGGACATTCGCGCGTTTTCCGGTTCCGTGGTGCAGTACGTGCCCACGCTGTTCTCATCTTACAGTGGTCTCATCGGCATTTTTTCACTGGGGGCGATGATCCGACTGATTGCGCCGCTGCTCAAAGACAAGAAGACAGATCCTGCCGTGGTGGTGATTGACGACCGCGCTGAACACGTCATCAGTGTTTTGTCGGGTCACCTGGGCGGGGCCAACGAATTGACCCGCGAAGTGGCGGCGGCGCTCGGCGCGAGAGCGGTCATCACGACCGCCTCCGATGTCGGGGAAACGATCGCTGTTGATTTGCTGGGGCGGGTCTATGGGTGGGAAATTACAAACTTTGAAAAGGTGACGTCAGTCAGCGCCGCCGTCGTCAATGAGGAGCGCATCGTCCTGATCCAGGAGGCGGGTGAGCGGGACTGGTGGACGTATGACAAACCGTTGCCGCCCTGGATTCAGGTGTTGGACAACGCCGCAGAGGCGGCGGCGCTGTCGTTTGACGCCGCGCTGGTGATCACGCCGCGCCTGCTGACGGCGGACGAAACGCTGCGCCTGCTGAAAAATGGCGTTCTGTATCGGCCCAAGGTCATCGTGCTGGGCATTGGCTGCAATCGCGGCACGTCAGCACAGGAAATCGAAACGGTGATTGCGGATACGCTGAATAAGGCCGAGCTCGCCATGGCCAGTGTGCGCAATGTGGCCACGATTGATCGCAAAGCGGATGAAGCGGGCCTGCTGGAGGTGTGTCAGAAATATGGCTGGCCGCTTGCGATCTATTCCGCGGACGAACTGAACGCGATTGAGATTGCCAACCCGTCCGAGACGGTGTATCGCTATGTGGGGGCGTATGGGGTGTCGGAGCCTGCGGCGAAACTGTCATCCGGGGCCGCCGGTTGGATCGTGGAAAAGGTGCGCTCTGGAAATGTCACGGTTTCCGTTTGCCTTACGCCGGATAAAGCTGCGCGAGCGGCGATGGAGGGATCACCATGAAACGACCGCGCATCGTCATTGCGGGCGTGAGCAGCGGCGCGGGAAAGACCACGGTCACTCTCGGCGTCATGGCGGCGCTCAGGCGGCGGGGGATGTCAGTGCAGGGGTTCAAAGTGGGGCCGGATTTTATTGACCCGAGTTATCACTCTGCGGTAACAGGAAGGCTGTCGCGCAACCTTGACTCCTGGATGATGGAGCATGCGGTTGTGCGGGAGGTGTTTGAGCGGGGAGGCGAAGGGGCGGACATCTCCGTCATCGAGGGCGTCATGGGGATGTATGACGGAAAAGAACCGCTCTCCAACGCAGGTAGCACGGCAGAAGTCAGTCTGCTGCTGCACGCGCCAGTGATTCTAGTTGTGAATGTATCGAGTATGGCGCGCAGCGCGGCTGCGGTGGTGCTTGGATTTCAGCAGCTTGACCCGGCTGTGCATGTGGCGGGGGTCATTGTCAACCGCGTGGGAAGCGTCGGCCACTACGAGTTGGTCAAAGCGGCCATAGAACAAGTCTGCGCGATACCCGTGGTCGGCTATCTGGCCAGACACGATGACCTGCAGATACCGGAGCGCCATCTCGGCCTCATTCCAGCGCTCGAACGCGGTGAATTGACCCCTCTGTTTGACGCCTTGGCCGCGGCGGTGGAGGAAACCGTCGAACTCGACCACATCCTTCAACTGGCGCAGGCATCCTCTCAATGGGAAGCGGCTGCCCCGCAACTTTTCGTTGGAGCGCCGCAGGCGCCGACGGTGACGATCGCGGTGGCGCGCGACAGCGCATTTAACTTCTATTACCCGGAAAACCTGGAGTTGCTGTCATGGTACGGCGCTGCAATTCGGTATTTCAAGCCTCTGATGGGTGAGCGCATTCCGGACGATGCGGACGGCCTGTACATCGGCGGCGGATTTCCGGAGGAGTTTGCGGCGGAACTTTCCGCACAGACGCAGGTGCTCGCCAATGTGCGGGAGCGCATCCGGGCGGGATTGCCGACATTCGCTGAGTGCGGCGGATTCATGTTTCTGTCTGAGTCCATCGTCGACCGCTGCGGCGCATCCCACCCGATGGTCGGTGTGATTCCGGCCGCGATTCGCATGCAGACCAGGCTGGCCGCGCTCGGCTACAGGGAAGTGCGGGCCCTCGCATCGTCCCCGCTGTTGGCGCGCGGCGAGTTGATCAAAGGCCACGAGTTTCACTACTCGACGGTAACGTATCACGACGCGCCGACCCCGCACGCCTACGAAACAGCGGGGCTGCGCGGGTCGAAACAGGAAGGATACGTCGACCGGTCGCTTGTGGCGGGGTATACGCATCTGCATTTTGCCTCGAACGTCTCGGCTGTGAAGAATTTTATCGCATCGTGCGAAGTGTATCGAAGGGAGGGGAAGCGGGCGCCATGAGCGAATCTGGTTACTACGCGGCCTGGTTGCGTTTGGACGGTTGCCGCTGTGTGGTGGTCGGAGGCGGACGGGTGGCAGAGCGCAAAATCGGCAAGCTGCTGCAGAGCGGCGCAAAGGTCACGGTGATCAGTCCTGCGGTGACGTCGCGGATTCAGCAGTGGAGCGCATCCGGACGGGTGACGTGGCATGAGCGCGGATATGGCGAAGGAGATATCGCGGGCGCCCGCATTGTCTTTGCGGCGACCGATGACCGCGCTCTCAATCGGCGCGTTTTTCGAGCGGCGGATGCGGCGGGGAAATGGGTGAATGTAGCGGATGACGCGACTTTATGCACGTTTCTTGTTCCCGCGGTGTACCGGCGCAAACACCTGCAGATTGCCATCTCCACGCTGGGAACGGCGCCGCAGACAGCAAAGAGACTGCGGCTGCTTCTGGAAAACGATGTCGCCCAAGGCACGCAAAATTTCCGGAAGGAAGTGTTGTCATTTGCAGAACAGGAGGGCGACGACAGCGGCGATTGGCATCATGGGCGTGGGGAGTGATTCTTGTGATCGGTTTTATTCGGCATGGTCAGACAACCTGGAATCTTTCGGGGCGGATCCAGGGAACGATCGACGCGCCGCTCACTGTTTGGGGAGCGGCGGCCGTTCGTGCGTATGCCGCCGCCGCTGCTCTGGCGAATCTGCAGGTGATTTGGTCGAGTCCACTGCAAAGAGCCAGCCAGACCGCCCACATCCTGGCGCAGACTCTTGGTTCCGGGCAGGTGATCGAGGTGCGTCTGATTGCGGCGTTGACAGAGCGCAACTATGGCGTGTACCAGGGCCAGCGGCTCAGCGCGTTGCAAAACAGTCCTCTGTTTGCAGCGGCGGAGCACGAACTGTCCGGTCGCGGAGTGGAAGACTGGCCGCTTCTGACGCGGCGGATCAAACAGGCGCTCGGTGTCATCGCGGCAGGCCCTGCACCCAGTCTCGTCGTGGTGCACGGCGGATGGATGAAGGCGCTGCACGCGCTGCTTGAAACCGGCCTGGAGCGGGAGAATGGCGAGAACCTGTCGCTGGTCTGGATGGACCGAAAAACACTCCTGAAACAGATATCTGACAGTGCGCGTTTTATCCCGAGCGAGGGGCGGATAAACTACGGCAACTGATGCGACATAAGCTGACTGTCGTATGTGTCCAGATAGTGGTCAAGGGAACGGGACAATCGCTCCACACCCGCTTCCAGGGCAAGCGGCGCAGAATGCGAGAAGTTCAGCCGCAACGTATTCTTTTCAGGTATATGAGCGTAAAATTCGGTGCCAGGCACAAAGGCGACGCCTTCTTTTACGGCCACGCTCAACAGGTCTTCGGCCATGACTGTCTCTGGAAGCGTCAGCCATAAAAACATTCCGCCTGCTGGTTTGTTCCAGCGCACACCGCTCAACTGGTATTGTGTCAACAAGTCGTCCATGAGCAGCATGCGTTTTTTATACTCTGTACGGATGACGGCAATGTGCGCGTCGAGATCAAAGTGCGCCAGGAGTTGAAACAGCGCCTGCTGGTCAAGAGAACTGGAGTGCAGATCAGCCGCCTGCTTGGCCCGCGCCAAAGCGCCGATCATGGTGGGGTGTCCCATTACCCAACCGATGCGCAGCGCCGGTGCAACGATCTTGGAAAAAGTGCTCGTGTAGACGACTGTGGCGCCTCCATCCAGTGCGTCTAAAGAATAGATGGAGGGGTATGACGCAGTAGGGTCAAATATGATTTCTCCGTAGGGATCGTCCTCGACGATCAAGACATCATGCAGGCGGCAGAGCGCGACAAGTTGCTGACGGCGTTCGACGCTCCAGACTCTTCCGGTTGGGTTGCCAAACGTGGGCGTCACGTAGAGGAATTTCGGTTTGAGATGGAGGATTTTCTGTTCCAGGGCAGCCAGATCCATGCCGTCATCGTCAGTTTGCACAGGCTCAACGACGGCGGAGTGATACCGGAAAATCTGCAGCGCGGACAGATAGGTTGGATCTTCGACCAGAATGACGTCGCCCGGTTCAATGAGCACGCGCGCGAGCAGATCGATCGCCTGCTGCGATCCGGTCGTGAGCAGCACATCACGCGCAGAAATCGGCATGCCTTTTTGGATCATACGCGCGGCGATGGCTTCCCGCAAGGGGGTGTATCCTTCTGTAAGTCCATATTGAAGCGCCCGGTTGCCTTGCTGAAATACACGCTCAAATGCCTGCTGAAGCGCTTCTTTAGGGAAGAGTTCTTCCGCTGGCAACCCTCCGGCAAACGAGATGATGGAATCGTTCTGCGTGAGTTTCAGAATCTCTCTTACAGCAGACGCTTTGACTTCACGCGCGACAGCAGACAAGCGATAATTCATAGTATCCTCTCCCACTGCGAAATTGTTCTGTCTTAGCACAGTTATCAATCGTCTGGGCACAGATTGACTTGATGTTCATCATAGTATACATGATATTCAGAAATAGTGGCCTCCTCGCCGATTTACCCATGCTATACTGTTACCAATTCGGGTTGCGCCGATTGTAGGTATCATAGCAGATGATGATACAACAGGGGAGGCTTCCAGTAATGAACGCGGTGGTTGTCACTGAATTTGGTTCTCCTGAAGTTCTGAAATACATGACAGTTGACATTCCGTCCATGGGCGCCAATCAGGTGTTGATCCGCGTCCAGGCAACGAGTGTAAACTTTGCGGACATTAAATCGCGTTACGGCAGATATCATGGTGCAACAAACCCTCCCTTCATTCCCGGATTGGATGCGGCTGGTATTATTGAGGCGGTGGGTTCTGATGTTTTGAATTTGAAGCCGGGACAGCGTGTGATCGCTTTCCCCAGTATGGGCTCGTACGCTGAATACATAGTTGCAGACGACTCTCTCACCTTTGTGCTCCCCGACAATGTCGACTTTGACACAGCGGCGGCTTGTCCCATTGTATCCTTTACTTCATACAAGTTGCTCGCCGATGTTGCCAGACTGAGTGCGGGTGAAACGGTCCTCATTCATGCCGCCGCCGGCGGCATTGGCACGACGGCGATTCAATTGGCGAAAATTTTAGGCGCTGGCTGTGTGATCGGTACAGTCGGAAACGAGGCCAAGGTTGCGGCGGGCTTGGAAGCAGGCGCCGATCATGTTATTTGTTATGAGGAAGCTGACTTCACTGAAAAGGTAAATGAACTGACTGGCGGTCGAGGGGCTGATGTGATTCTGGATTCCGTCTCCGGATGGGTATCGGAAAAAAGCCTTGAATGCTTGGCTACGTACGGCAGACTGGTGCACTTCGGCAATTCCAGCGGCGAGGTTGGGCAATTCAAAACAAAGGATTTGCATGCAAGCTGCCGATCTGTTCTCGGCTTCAGTTTAGGAACGACCAGGAAAGAACGCCCCCATCTCTTGCGTGACGCCGCTGATCGTGTGCTGGGTTATTTGGCGGAGGATCGTTTGAAAATGAAAATCGGGAAACGATTTGCGCTCCAAGAAGCGGCAGATGCTCATCGTTGGGTGGAAAGCAGAAAGAGTACAGGAAAAGTTTTGCTGTCTATGGGAGAGTAATTCTTCATCGCCAATGCATGGGATCCACGCCGAAATTACAGCCTTCATCGCGACCACCTCATCTACTTAATGGCTCCAGCCGTAAGTCCACGGACCAAGTGTTTTTGTGCGTACAATCCCAAAATGACTGGAACAATAATGATGAGCGTCGCCAGAGCCGACACTTTAGCAATAAACAGGCTTTCGTTCGTCATGAAAGAGGAAACCATGATCGGCAACGTGCCGGAATGGGTGAACGTCAAATTGACTGCAAAGAAAAAATCATTCCAGGCAAAAACCATGGACAGCAGCGCCGTAGCGGTCAACCCCGACACACTCATGGGAATGGCAACTCGCAAGAGTGCGCCCCATTTCGAGCACCCATCCAATAAGGAAGCTTCCATTACTTCATTTGGCAGGTCCATAAAATAGGAGCGGGACATCCACACCACCAAGGGCAAATTCATGGCCGTGTACACAATAATCAAAGAGAAAATGTTATTCAAAAGATTAAAGCGCTCAAAGATTACGTACAGCGGAACTATGATAGCCGCAAACGGCATAAAGCGAGTGGAAAGAATGAAAAACAGCAGATTCTTGGAGCGCTTGCGGTGCATGTAAAAAACCATCGCATACGCGCAGGGAACACCCAAGAAAAGCGCGACAACAGTGGATACCGTCGAGGCCAACAGACTGTTCGAAAAATAGTTCCAAAACCCGCCGCCAAAAGCAAGTAAAAATTGATGGACAGTCGGTTGAAACAGGAACAGAGGCGAACTGCTGTAGGCTTGACTTTCCGTTTTAAAACCCGTGATCACGGTCCACAATACTGGGAAAATAAACAATAGCACCACGACATAAGTGATCGCTGTGTAAAGAGCGCCGAGCCGGGAATGTCTTCGTTTTGCAGTCATGCACTCACTGACCTCCTTCTCGGTCCAGGAAACGAATCATGATCCTCGCAACGATAATGGCTAATATGACGCCAAATACGCCGATCGCCGCTGCATGGCCAATATTCCAGTGAATAAAAGCCACTTGGTACGTGTAGAAAGGAAGTGTTGTCGTAGACGTTCCCGGCCCGCCCCCGGTGGCTACGTATATTTTCCCAAACGTCTGAAAGATGAAGATGGTTCCGAGCAGAATGGCAGCCTCATAGTAAGTCCTCAGATGAGGGGAAATGACGTGCGCGAATATGCGAAACCTCCCCGCGCCGTCCACCTGCGCCGCTTCAACCTGTTCCTCCGGCAAGGACTGCAGCCCCGCCGTCACAATCAAAATAAAAAAAGGCGTCCACTGCCATGCTGTGATGATGATTAAACTCTCCATGGGAATCGTTGAAAACCATGCGACATTAGGCAAATTCATCACGCCGAACAGCCAATTCACAATCCCAAAATTGCTGTTGAAAAATAAGTTCTTCCAAATTAGAGATGAAACAGACGGCGTCACTAAAAACGGAATCAAAACCAACGCCCGCAAAACATTGCGCCCAAAAAATGGTCTGTTGAGCAGGAAAGCAAGCCCGGTTCCTCCCACCAAGGACACAGCGAGCGACCCAAAAACAAGCTCTCCCGTATTGACCACAGATGTCCAGAATACGGGATTTTGGAACAACTCATAGTAATAGTTATGCAAGCCGACAAAAGGTTGTCCCAAGTATGGCTCAAGCAGGTGCCAGCCATGCAAACTCAGCCAGAGCGCGTATAAAAAAGGAACTTGCGTGCTGATGATTAGATATACAACGCCAGGAATGTGCATCCTGTTTCTAATTGAATTCATCCGACCACCCAATCTACTCTTGTTGATCGAGAACAAAGTGAGTGTTGATGTGATCGAGCCGCATCAACACTCGAATTTGTTCCCGATCAAACAGTTGTAATCGATTACACCACGTACCTAACCGCGCGCGAATCCGGCGACATTGCTCGCATTTACCTGGGACTTCAGTTGGGAATCCGCTTGCTTTAGGGCCGATTTCACGGACGTTTGCCCCGCAATGGCGGCGGAGATATCTTGACTGACCTCCTGCCCGACGGCCTCAAATTGAGGAATTTCGATAAACTGAATGCCTGTATAAGGCACTGGTTTCAAAGTGGGTGTATTCGGCGTCGCCGTGTTGATGGAATTCAGTGTAATCTTGGCAAACGGCGCAGCCTTCAAATACTGCGGGTTATGATAAATCGAATAGCGAGTTCCGGGCGGAACATTCTGCCATCCGAAAGTCTTCCCTGCCAACACCAAGTATTGCGGACTCGTGGCCCAGGTCATCCATTGAAACGCTGCGCTCTTATGCCTGCTGTTTTTTACCATGGCGAGCGTCCAAGACCACAACCAGTGACTCCCGTTATTTGTGACGGCAGTAGGCGCATATGCAAAGCCTACCTGACCTGCAATTTTTGACGCTGAAGGCGTCTCCAATACACCGGCTTCTGACGTCGCATCATAATACATTCCCGCTTTGCCTTGTGACATCAGGCTCAGGGAACCCTGCCAACCAGTGGAGGCTGGTGAAGGTTCACCGTAGTTTTGCAGTAGATTCACGTAAAATGACACGGCTTTCTCCGTATTGGAACCCGTCAGCCGAGGTTGCCACTTCATATTGAACCAGCGACCGCCAAACGTATTGATCACAGTGTCAAGAGGCGCCAGATTCATACCCCATCCAGATTGTCCGCGCAGCAAGATTCCGTAAATATGCTTGGATGGATCGTTGATCGCCTTGGCAAAGGAAGCAATCTGCTGCCATGTCGGGTGTAGGGGCATCGTCAAATGGTGCGCCTTAAACAGCGTTTTATTGTACATGATCATGCTGCTTTCACCGTAAAATGGAAGTGAGTAAGTTGATCCGTGATAGGAAAGCGACTGCATGATGGGTTTGATCAAATCTGCATAATCATATGCAGATTTTGCCTTGGAAGACATTTTTGCGAACCTGGGCTGAAGATTTGATATCCACTGATTCGCCGCCCAGATCGGAGTTTCATAGTTACCGATCGTAACGACATCAAATTTGCCCGCATTTGTGGCGACATCCTGGGTAACTTTCTGTCTTAGCTGAGTTTCCGGAAGCGTTACAAACTCCACTTTAATGTTGGGATGCAGCTTTTCAAATACGGACTTTGTCAGTTGTTCCATTTGTACCATTTGTGAATTATTCACTGTTCCAACAGTCAGTACAATCTGCGGGTTTGAACCGCCACTTGCCTGCGTCGTTCCACACCCCGTTATCACGCCCGTCAGCAATAAACCCGAGAACCCCACAAGACTTCGCTTGCGCATATGACTCCTCCTAATCAGGAATGCTTGAATCAGCCAGATAATGATATTATATTGTAATGATAGACTTAATAATTCTGAAAATCAAGCAACTTTTCGAATGGCGAGAATTTTAGGCGCGGGCTTCGTGATCGATACAGTCGAAAACGCGGCCAAAAGAAAGTTTCTTCTATCGCTGCAAACGTGTAACCGGGAGGGGTTCTGTTTCGTCTGTAACAGAAGGAACGGGCGAGTCGGAAAGCGACCCGTGTCCAGGAAAACAAGGGGGTCATCGTATGCCAAAAATGATCATTGCAGGACAAAGAAACCCGGCCGCGCGAGTGTTCCTGATTGCCGCAGCGGGCGCGATCGCACTCACCTGTGCGCCTTTCGCCACTCCTGCGAGTGCGATGGGAATGCCACAGAACGGCGGCATGGATCTGCTGCTGCCCAATACCGTAACGGTGGAGGGGGTGGCCACAGAAATTGTCAGCAATCCCGTTTCCGATGTGTCGTACTCGTTCAATGTCCAGGACACTTCATTTCAGGCTGTGAACCGCGATTGGGCAGGTCTGGAGACTCGCCTCAGAAAGGCCTTGCTTCGGCTTGGGATTCCAGCAGGTGATATACTGGTTTCCCAGCCGTCCTACAACGCGAATCAAAACAACGGCCCGACTGCGTCCGAGCAGCTCAATGTGGTGGTGACAAAACCCGCGCAGGTTCCCGCTGTGCTGAACGTGTTGAATGGCGATGCGCCCAGTTATGTTCAGAACAGCTATTCAAACGTGCAGATTCTCCCGCTCAATCCGGCCGTGCTGTGGAAACCCCTCTTCCATGCGGCGATGGAAAACGCGCGCGCGCAGGCGCAGGCGCTGGCAGCGGAGGCGAACAAAAGCGTGGGCGGTGTTGTCAGCATGTCGACCGTTCCTGCGCAGGGGTATATGCAGTCTGTCACGGGTCCTTATCCGACAAGCCCGAATATATCCGGGATGCAAATGAACGGCTACGGGAATCAGGTGGCTCCACAAGTCACGACGCAAATCTTCGTGACGTTTTCACTGACGCCCAAAAGCTCTGCGTGAATCCGGAATGACCGGACTCAATAGTAAGTATTATCGTTAACAGGAAGTACTGGCGTAAAAGGGGGGAGCCGGCGGTCATTCAGCGCGGCTCCCCTTGACTGAAAAATAATGGATGTGTATACCGTTCTCCCGTTCAGAGGCGCACCGGGGCATACATACGCAACACGTCCATAACGAGGTCGTTGTCCTCTGGCGTTCCGAAACTGACCCGCACGTAGCCAGGCATTTGAATCGTGTCTCCCCCTCGCACGAGCAGGCCAGCTTCCAGGAACGGTTCTGGTCCAGGAGCAAAAGGGAAGCAGTAAAAGTTGGTCTGTGTAGGAAATAGCTCATAGCCGAGAGTTGTCGCCGCCTCCGTCACGCGCTTCCGTTCCCGCGCGGCGTCTTGCGCCCGTTCCATGTACGCGTCGAAATATTCGAGGCAGGCGGCGGCGGCCTCCAGCGCGACGACATTTGTCATGGCCCCCATGCGCGCCGCTGCCAGCCGCTGCGTCACCGCTGCGCAGGAGGTTACTGCGTATCCCACACGCAACCCGGCGAGTCCATAAAATTTTGAGAACGTGCGCAGGATAACCACATTTGGGAAGCGTTCAAGGAGCGTGGTCGAACTCTTTGCGCCGCCCACAAACGCATCCGTGAGTTCCCAGTATGCTTCATCCAGAGCCACGCACACCGTTCTCGGAACCAGTTCCAGAAACTTCGCAATGGCATCCGCCGAGTGAAAGCCTCCCGTTGGATTGTTCGGATTGCAAATGAACACGAGCCGCGTGTCGTCCGTGACCGCACGCGCCGTCGCCGCCAGATCCACCGCGCCATCTTTTGCGATCGGGATCTCCACGAGGCGCGCATCTGCCAGAGAGGCGCTTGCCGTGTACAGCGGAAATGACGGATGCGGCACGAGGATTTCCCCGCCATCCTGTCCGAATGCGGCCACCAGGGCGTGGATCAGTTCGGACGAACCGCTCCCGAGCAAGATCTGATTGGCAGGAACCCGCAGTCGATCCGCAAGCAACCGCCGCAGTTCCGTTCCTCCGACATCGGGATAGCGATTGGCTCGGGCAAATGCCGCCCCCATGCGCTCGATCACGGCAGGGATGGGTCCGTATGGAGACTCATTGGCGCTGATTCGAATCTTCCCGGCTGGACCGCTGAGCCCGGAACGCTGCAGCGTCGGCTGTGCAGGACGACGCCAACGCAGAGGCGGTTCCTGAAACGTGGACAGCTCGGAAGATTGTTCGTTTGTCACATGCTCACCCTCTCACGGATGTGTTTTTATAGAAATTAGACGCTGGGTTCTTCGCTAAAACGCGCTTTGTGTCGAGCGACGTCTCCGCGTTCCACGACACTCCGCCAATACCGACTGTATACGATCCAGCCGATTGCCGCAAATACTGCGACCTGAAATAAAGGATTGAAATACCAGACGGCGTTTAGAGACGGCACCACGACCAGGTACGCCAAAGCGGCCGCCACGGCCATCATGATGAGACCCAATCCCCACTGCAGACTGCGCCGCCCCTTTAGCCACGTTGAGTTGGCCGCATAAAGCGCTGGAGCGGTCTTTGGTAAAATCACGATTCCGAGTCCCAGGGCGAAGTGTACGACCGTTCCCGCCAGGACACTGGACGCCAGTCCAAACGCGGTTCCTGTAAGCGACGTTTGCAGCAATACCACACTGGCCATCACGGCGCCGATCGTGAGCGCCGTCGTGGGCGTTTGATGCTTTGACAGCCGAGCCAGGCGAGCTGGCAAGAGCCCGTCCGCGACGAAAGCGACCATCATCCGCGATTGGGCCATCATGCCGGGCAGTATCGTTTTAAACACGATGAAGGCAACCGCAAAATTCAACAGGATGTCCAGCCAGGGGGGCAACAGCAGACCGATCAGGGCGGAAGCGCTCGCGAGCGACTTGTGGCCGTGACTTAGGAGTCCGTAGAGCAACTGCCAAGGCACGACGTGATACAGGGCGGCCGCGAATGCGGTGTAAAAGACCGTCACGACCACCACAAGAACCAGGATGCTTTTGCCCACCACGCCTTTCGCATTGGGCGTTTCGCCGCCGGTGTAAGTCGCGCTCCGCAACCCGGAATAGGCGAAATAAAGCAGCGGCAACACGCTGAAAAACGCAGCTGTCGTTTGTGGTGGGGCATGATTCATCAGACTCGCCGCGGCAAGACCTTGACGCGCGGCCAGGGCGGTGAAGAGCGCAGCGGGAGAATGAGAGAACCCCACCGCCACAACGAGGGCTCCAGCCAATAAAATGACCGCCATCGCCCCTTGCAGCAGAAATCCCACCAGGTGCACGCCGCGCACGTGCAGAGCCCAGGCGAGCCAAATCATCGCGAGTCCAGCGGTGAATTCCCCCATCGGAGTGGTCAGCGCCTGACCCAGTCCAGGCGCAATACTGCTGAGCGCCGCCGCGATGAAGGTTGGTGCGATGTACGCCAGAAAACCAACGCTTGCGGTCGCGCCAAACCAGGAAACCACATGCACCACAAACCCGAACCGCGGCCCCAGAGCACGACTGACAAACAGGTATTCGCCGCCCGCTCCGGCCAACGACCCAGAGAAATACCAGTAAGTAAAGCCGAGAAAGAGCGCAATCAAGCCGTCAGTCAAGATTGCGATCGGCACCTGTCCGCCCACACCCGGAACGATGCCCTGGACCTGCGCCGAGACAAAGAAGATGCCCGCGCCAACTTCGCTGGCAAGTCCGAATGCGATCACCATCAGCCAGTTCAAGCGCTTGGCAAGTTTGCGCGGCTCGGAATCGGGTGCGCTCTGGCTTTGCTGCGACTTTGATGATATATTTACTGACACAGATCTCACCTCTCTCTGGGCTATAGCTCGGTGCTTGATCGTATAAACCGGAGAAATTCGGTTTATACGTCAGCTATGATTACGTGTTATGATAGGTATATTACATCAATACAATTATTCTGCCAATGGTAAAATAAAATAGGCGTGTGACCCATCCGCGCACATTCAAGGAGGCCGATCCGATGTCATTTCCAATACTCGCGGTTGTTCCCCGAGAGCGATTCTACGAAGCAAAACCGCTTCTCCCGCCGGATCTCGATCTCTGGCATTGGGACGACTGGTCTTCCACAGAGCGAGCAAAACCGCGTGGGTTTCGGGGTGTACTCGGAGTCGGGGCGCCTTTGCCTGCGGCCGTCTTGCTCGCGCCCGAACTGGAAATCCTGCAACTCGTCAGCGCCGGGTACGAAAAGGTCGATATGACCGCTGTCGAGCGCGGAGGATTTACCCTTTGCAACAATCCGGGAATGAACGCCGCCGCAGTCGCGGAACACATCCTGATGAGTTTTCTGTACTTTGCCAGACGCATGGGAGAATGCCAGAGAGCGTTATACGAAGGGGATTATCAAGATAACCGCGCACGTTTGATGGGTCCGCTTTTGCGCGATCTGCGGGAGATGACTGTTGGACTCGTGGGGTTCGGCTCAATCGGACGCAGGGTCGCAGAAAGGGTGCGGCCGTTTGGCGCGCCGATTCTGTATTACAATCGAACGCGCAGACCAGAAGACGAGGCGCGCTACGGACTGCGCTATCGCGAATTGGACGATCTGTTGCGCGAGGCGGACGCGATCGCAGTGATGCTGCCTCTCAATGAGCGCACCCGTGGACTCTTTGACGCGCGGCGCTTTGCCCTGATGAAGTCGAGTGCGATTTTTGTCAATGTCGGGCGGGGGGCGGTCGTCGATCAACAGGCCCTGACGGAAGCGTTGGTGCAGGAGCGTCTATACGCCGCGAGCATCGACGTATACGATCCCGAACCGGTCACGCCAGACAATCCGCTCGTGTGCGTGCCGCAATCCGTTCGCGATCGGTTGCTCCTGTCGCCGCACATTGCCGGAGTGACCCACAGAACGTGGCACGACATGGTGCAGAGAGCGCTCGACAATTTAGCATCCTATGCACGCGGCGAAGAGCCGCATCACGTGATCGTGCGCGGACACAAGTTGCGCGCGGCGGCGCCATTGTGAGGAAAAATTCGGCCGCCGGAGGCTCTTCGCTATGTCACTTCAGCTTCGCCAGCCAACCCGGATCCCACTGGAACATCGTTCGCTCGCCAGGACTGCTGTAGCCAGGACTGCTCTGGAACACCTCCCGTGGATAAGGCAAACCAAGATCCGGCATGCTGTCTGGTGAAAAATACCGAAGTTCCAGGGACTCGTCATCCATCGGCTGCAATTGTCCGCTCAGTCGCGCGCATTCAAAGAGCAGCACCGTATATTCCACCTGATCGCCATTCGGATAGCGCGCTCGAAAATCGGCGCCGCCAAAGACGCCAAGCAGTGTCCGTGGAAGCGAATGCAGTCCTGTCTCCTCCCAGACTTCGCGAATGATCGCTTCAGCCGGAGTTTCACCCGGCTCCAGTGATCCCGCCGGGAGGCTCCACTCTCCGTTGTCGCTTCGCCTCTGCAACAGGACGCGCCCTTCGTCATCCCGCACCACAGCGGCCACGGCAGGGATCAAGAGCAGGGAAGACCCCACCTGTTGGCGAAGTGCGCGCAAATACGTCGATATCGGCATTTTTCAGCCTCCCTTGCGGAGAAAATCACTCTACGGTCACGCTCAATGCCTTGATCAAGAGCGAAGGGGAACCGATATAGCCCGATGCAGCCATCGGATAAGTAAACTCCAGATCTGATCCGACAGCCTGGATGGAGTGCAGGATGTCATAGAAATTGCCGGCTATGGTCATCTGGTTGACGGGAGATTGGATTTGCCCTTTTTCCACATAGTAACCCTTGGCGGCAAGGGAAAAATCTCCGGAAATCATATTGGCTCCCGAGTGCAGACCGGATAGGTGCGTAATAATCACGCCCTCTTCCATGGAAGATACGAGTTCTTCGTAGCCTCTTGCTGCCGGCTCCACGTAAAGATTCGACGGTGCGACGGTCACAGTTCCCTTGTACGATGATTTGTGCGCATGTCCAGTCGTCTCCGTGTTGTCTTTTTTGGCTGTCTTGCGGTTATGAAGCAGGGAGAGGAGCATTCCGTTTTGCACGATCTGCAGTCTCTGTGTAGCGAACCCTTCTCCGTCGAAGTTGCGGCTGTAGATGCCCTCGGGTAAGGTTGGGTCGTCCACGATGTTTAAAGCGGATACGCCAATAGAAGCACCGACTTTGTCCTGCAGCCGCGAATGTCCTCTTTGTGTATTTTCCGCTGAAAAAATCGGAGAAAACGTCTGGATGAGCGCCGCGGCCATATCATTTCGCAACAACACAGGGTAGGCCTTGCTTCGAATCGATTGTGAACCCAACTGCCGTAGAGCTTCTTCAGCCGCGAGTTTGGCGATATCCTCTGGATACAGAGAGTGAAAATCTCTCGTGATCTTGACAAATGTTCCTGTCTTCGTCTCATCCCCACTCTTGACAATCACAGAAATATAAAGCGTTAGCGAGTTCTGCAAATCCTTAAGATCAAGGCCTTTGCTGTTCAGGATGGTCCGTTCCTTTTCGGAGCTTTGCAACATACAGTAATTGGTTCCTGTCACTCTTTCATCATAAGCAAGGATGAGACGTTCGATGTCGAGTAAAAAACGGACTTGATCCTGAATGGATACCTGTTGCAGTTCGCTGGAGTAATACGTTTGCTCGCGGTAGCGCTCGCTCCCAGAGTAAATGTCCTCTGATTCCTCGTCCTCGATGATCAGGGCATTCTCTCTTGCATTTTCCAGAAGAAAAGGGATCGAATCCTCAGCGATTTTTTCTGTGAAGGCATAGCCCATTTTGCCTTCAAAGACTCCCCGAAAGGAAAGGCCGGACACCTCGGAAGACGTGTAATTGTCGATTTCCCCCTGAAAGAGTTGGCAGCCAAATGTTTTGACTCGCTCATAGTACAGTTCCATATCCGCATAGCCAAACCGCTTGCCGGCTGCCAATAACTTGTGCGAAAAAGACTCCGCGTTCATGTCACTCATCCCCCTTTGTGCCGCCCACGGTCATTTCGCTGACGCGCAGCATCGGCTGCCCGACATTGACGGGAATACTGCCGCTCAGGGAACCGCACATACCGGCGCCGTGGGCCAGGTTATTGCCGACCATATCAACGAGTTGCAGCGTTTTCGGCCCATTTCCGATTAATGTCGCCCCTTTGATGGGTGCGCCGATTTTCCCATTCTCAATGAGATACCCTTCCATGACGGCAAAGTTGTAGTCACCGGTTGTGGTATTAACTTGGCCGCCGCCCATGTACTTTGCGTAAATACCGTATTCGGTGCCGCCAAGGATCTCTTCGGGAGTCGACTCGCCCGGAGCGATAAATGTGTTTGTCATTCTTGAGGTGGGAGCGAAACGGTAAGACTGTCGGCGACTCGAACCCGTGGGAACCATCCCCATGCGTCGACTGTTGAATCTGTCAATCAGGTATCCTTTGAGAATGCCCTGTTCAATCAGCACATTTCTTCGTGTTTTTTCCCCTTCATCGTCAATGGTGATGGAGCCCCATTCGTTTTGAAGTGTACCGTCATCGATGTAGGTCACGAGATCGGGCGCTACTTTTTCTCCAATGCGGTCGGAGAATACAGAGTTGTGTTTTGCTACGGAGGTGGCTTCAAGTCCATGCCCACACGCCTCATGGAAAATAACGCCGCCAAATTCATTGTCGATCACCACCGGAAACTTGCCGCTGGGGCATGGCGCAGCACCCAGCATGGTCACGGCGATGCGTGACGCTTCCCCCGCATAGTGCTGCAAGTCCAAGTGTTTCATAAACTCGAAGCCCTTGTGAGCGCCCGGTCCGTAAGATCCGCTCTCGAATTTATGACCGTCTGTCGCGGTGGAGTGAATCATCAGACGGCTTCTCACTCTTTGGTCCTCGATCCATTTGCCTTCAGAATTTGCGATGAAGACGTTTTGCTCCTCATCCAAGTAGTAGACCATCACCTGCTGAATCGCCGCATGATAGTTTTTGGCGATTTCATAAGACCGTTTCATGACCTCTACTTTATCGGACTTGGCAACCTGCATGGGATTCCATTGAATGGTGTGCAAAGGAGAAATAGGTTCAACCACAAAGGGCTGAGGTTGAACCGAAGGGGGGCCGCTCATCGCTTCTGCAGCGTTTCTGGCTGCCTTTAGCAAACCTTCTCGCGAAGAGTCCGTGGTGTATGTATAAGTGCTGGTGAAACCCTTGAATACGCGGATGCCGACTCCAAAATCCCTTCCTGACAGGCTCTTTTCAACCCGTCCGCTTTGCAGTGTGATGTTGTTCGTGCGACGGTCTTCCGCAAATATTTCTGAGAAATCTCCGCCTGACGACAACGCCAGACCAAGAACTTCTTCGACTATGGATTTTTCTAGCATGTGACACCTCCCTGACTTAATGCAGAGCAGTCTGGATTTCCGTCCGCGTCCGCGCCGGCAGGCGAGGAGAAGTGCGCGGGCGAGGCGCGCGGGATTCGCTGCGGCGTCGACTTCATCCTGCGTGGCTGGCTTCTCCTTACGGCGCCGCTTTCATTTCCTCAATCTGCGCCACGTGGCGCAACTCGTGCAGGGGAATGAGTTCGTACCACTGCTGCACGCTCATCGGGCCGAAGGCCGGATGAGGGAACCCATGCGTGTGCAGGACGCCGGCGTTCCGGGCCGATGCGACGGCCGCTTCAAGACGATCTCGCGAAGAAGAGAGCAGTCCTTGGGCCTCCTGAACCGTCATAACGGCGCCCTTCGGACGGCTGGTTTCCGGCGCGTTGAACTTATGGCTCCGGTCCAGAAGCCGCGCCTCCAACGATTCATTTGTCTGCAGTCCTTCGATGGGCGGATATTTCACGGCGCCCATGATGGCCTCGGCGACGCGCATCTCCACCAGATGCAGATGTTCCAACACATGCAAAATGGACCAGCCATCTGCATTCGGCCTGCGCAACTGCGATTCATTCAGGCCCTCCACAGAATTCCATAATCTTTCCCGCGCCTCTGCGTGACGGCTCATGATCGTTTCTCCTCTCCATATGTGCATGAATGTTTACAGGACAATCGGACCATGCAAACGGAACAAGGCAACCCGCATGAAACGCGGCAGTCTGAACTAGACAAGGCGGCGTGGATCGTCCAATATACCCCATTCCATTATACGCGCACGGTTCGCTCGTCGTATAGACATAGCCGAGATTCCAGATCTCAGATCTCATCCTGCTTTCGGCATACTTCTTCGCAGCGCATGCACCTGTGCGGCTAATGGTTCATTGCCAGTGAAATTACTCATGATGTAGAATACCGGTGTAAGAAATAGACACGCGCAATGAAGTGACTTGAGATCGCTGGTGTAACGGCACTGGGGGGGCAAGAACCATGGATTTTCAATACGGGGTGGAACGAACCCACAACGACGGGCATTTAGGGATAACAAATACAGTGGTTTGCGAAACCACACTTCGCGTCGTTTTAGTCAGCCTTTTCCCTGAACACCTATCAGACCTTATACCATACTTGTCGAAGCACTGTTGTGATGTGTTTATTGCTCACAGTGTCGACTTAAATATCATGCGTGCCATGCAGCCGGATGTCGTTGTTTTAGACCATACAGTTGCGATACCGATTTCATGTAAACCCAATGCCGATGAGGTTGAAGAACTGACAGCAGTTTATCTATTACCAAGTGAAGTCGACCCCAATCAACTGGAACTCGGCCCGAATATTGAAGTCGTCATGTATCCAGCCAATTTTTCTGAACTACTTTACCGCTTAAGGGCTTTGCACCGACAACAAAGGCTTCCATTCCAATCTGTCAATAACCGTCGAACCTTCAAAAATATGACCATGAATTATGAGCGGAAGCAGGCAGTGCTCAACCACGGGGGATTAGACTTGACGAAATCTGAGTTTGACATACTTTGGACGCTTGTTGAATCAAATGGGGCTGTGCTGTCGCGTGAGGAAATCATGGATAAGGTATGGGGCGAACAGTATGTTCCTGGAAGCAACACGATAGATGTCCATATAAAAGCGTTGCGCAAGAAATTGAAGGATAACGCAAACAGCCCGCAGTATATCGAGACTGTGCGGGGAGTTGGTTATCGATTAAGCGTTTAAAAGACGTATTCTAGTCTACAAACGGACCGTTGTACCGTGGGACCTCACCTATCGGAAGTCCGGCGGCCATAACCAAACGCAGTCCTTCGCTTGCCGCCACCTGAATTGAGCAACCGTTCGAATCCGGGGCGAATAAGAGCAAGTCACCTTTTGCCGCAATTTCAGTTCGGTTGGATCGGGTAAATGATCCTGTTCCGGACAATACGTAAGCGAATCCCTGATAGTCGGCTGGCAGGGATCTGTGGTATGTTGCACCTTCAACCATCGTAACATCATCGTAAACTATCGGCCGATTGATTTTTACCGGTGATTTTTCGCCGACAATGGTGCGCACGGTTACACCAGCGAAATGTTGCTCGGGAATTTGATTGGGATCAAACTCTTGGTAGCTGGGAGCCATTTGCTTATCGGCGCGGGGCAGGTTGATCCAGAGCTGAAGCCCACTGTCGATGCCATCGGTTGCTGGCAGTTCGGAGTGTACCAATCCTCTGCCCGAGGTCACCGTTTGCACACCTCCGGATGGAATCACAGTGGCGTTGCCTTGATTGTCCGTGTGAGCCATGGCTCCATTCAGGACATAGGAAATGATTTCAAAGCCTCGATGTGGATGGTCTGGGAATCCGCCCGGTTTCTTCATCGCAAAATGATCCAGCAGGATAAAGGGATCAGGATAGCGAACTGCAAATGTGGGAAACACTCTTTGTGGCGACAGACCCATTGCATCCGGATTGACTGTGGACAGTTTCGTCATTTCACTCATGTGTAGACCTCCTTATTTTGTATGACACCTCGAATGGAACAACGCGAGAGGCGGGGTTGGTGACCATGCAATCGCCAAGCAAGCGCCCGGTCAGGCTACATTTCATCAAAAGCCGTTCGTTCAGAAGGGTCCCCTCTGCAAGCCAAATCAATCAGCATCGGCCTGAAACTGGTGTGGTTTGGGTCTGGATCGCGCATGGCGGATACGGTTGAATGATAACACTGCGCGTAGAGAACAACATGAGGCCGCCATGAACTCAGATGAACCCCATATAAAGGTTTGACAAGCGTGCCGCAGTGAGGAACCTTACGATACCTCACCGCATGCGCGACCTTCTGGGGTCCATCAATTCATTCAACCCTTATCGCAATTTCATGTTGTACTCATGAAAGTATTTGGAATTGTGGTGTACAATAAAATCGGTGTACCGCTAGGGACGCATAGACGGGGGTGGATTACATGTACGATATCGCAATTATTGGTGCAGGACCAGCCGGAGCAAGTGCGGCCTTGTTCGCCGCAAAGGCTGGGAAGAGAACCATTATGATTGATAGCGACAAAACAATGACACGCCGGGCCATGCTTTGGAACTATTACGGAATTCCGGAAACTGTAGGGCCAGACCTCGTGGTAGTCGGCATTCAACAGGCCACCAAGTATGGCGCCGATCATGTGAAGAGCACGGTTGAAGACATCGTGAAGACAGATTCAGGATTTCGACTGATAACCGAACGTGATGAGTTTGAAGCAAAGTACGTCATTCTTGCAACGGGTGCGGCTACCGATTTGATTGAACGGATTGGGGTAGAGACCAAGCCTGCGACCGAGCCAAGAATCAAAACTGTAGCTGTTGTGGATCCGGATGGAAGGACCAACATTGAAGGGATTTGGGCGGCCGGCACGGTGGCGGGCGTCAGCGTGCATGCCATTATCACGGCGGCGAATGGTGCTAATGTGGCAATTAATATCCTCAGCGAAATAAACGGTGAGCGGTATGTGGATCACGACATCTACAAGCCGGATGTGAAATGAGTACACTGGAAGGTCGTCACTAGCGGAATCGTCATTGTTGAGGTGTGCGGTCCTTCAATGCACACTGCAAGAACGCAATCCGGGGGGAGTGGGCTTGCGTTTACTGGTGAGGCTGGTGAGACTTGACCCGCGATCAATGGGAGAGTCCGCAATGGATATTTTGAGCGACGCCGTTTTTCAACCGACTGAGGAGCGAATGAATCACATCCTTGACGGGGTGTACGGGTCGGGCGATACAACGCTGTATGGACTCGCGATTGGCCAGGATGTTGTGGCTGTGGCCGGCATTCGGCGCACCTCCGAAGCGACGGCGGAGGTGCTGCACATTGCGGTGAAGGCATCAGAGCGGCGCAAGGGAATCGGATGCCAACTCGTGAAACTTGTCATCCAGGCAGAAGACTTGGAAGAACTGGTCGCAGAAACGGATCGGGACGCGGTGGACTTCTACCGCCGCTGTGGATTTATCGCACAGTCGCTCGGGGAGAAATATGCCGGCGTGGAGCGTTTTACGTGTCGATGGTCGGCGCTTGCGAACCTGCCGTAAATGAGAGACGAGTGTGGGGATTGGCGTTGATTCAGGGACGCAGAAAAGGTATATATTTGAAGTGAAAATGGCCGAAGAGGGTGAATCGGAGGAGGGTGAATCGAATGAAGACGTACGATGACTTATATCAAGAGGAAGAGTTTTACTGGGGAACGAGGCCGAATGAGCTTTGTCAAGCGGTCATTGACCATCTGGATATGCCGGGTGGTTCGCGCATGTCAGTGGTCGATTTGGGGTGTGGGGAAGGCAAGGACATGATCCACTTTGCCAAACATGGTTTTCAGGCAACAGGCGTGGACATCTCTCTGCAGGGGCTGGCGAAGGCACAGAGGTGGGCGACACGAGAGAAGGTTGCGATTCGGACGATTCGAGCCAATTTGGCAGACTTTCGCCTTGATGAATTCCACGATGTCGTTTATTCGAGCGGCAGCTTGACGTATATCCCGCCTGGTCTGCGTGAGGAAGTGTTTCAGAATTATAAGACCTACACTCGTATCGGTGGGCTGAACGCGTTTAATGCGTTTGTTGAGAAACCTTTCATTGACACGGCGCCAGACTGGGGTGAAGATGAATACTTCTATCGAACCGGAGACTTGCTGCGGCTATACTGGGACTGGGAAATCCAATCCTTCTCGGAAGTGATATTCGATTGTGATTCGAGCGGGATTCCGCATCAGCATGCCATGGACATCATGATTGCAAGAAAACCGTGAGCCGTGATGACAGAGCCTGCATGGCTTGAATTGTAGTGTAGTGTAGTGTATATGCATGACGAAGGTCATCTCAATACGCCTGGCTCAGATTCCCAGGTTTAAACGAGTCGATGATGGTGCTGACAATGGGTTGCCACTGCGGCAACAGGAGTTGCGGAACCGCGACATCGACCTCATTGGACGATTGCAGATTGGAAGCGCCCGCCACAACGCTTTCGTCAAAGACAGAAATGTTTTGCGCGGATTGTATGTTCGTATAGATGATCGCCGGATAGTTGCCAATCTGCACATTCCTCAAAATATGTGCGGATGGAGGAATGGAGACGCCCGGAGATTGACTCATGACGTTGTTCGATCCATAGGCAACCACGGTGATGTGTGGATTCAGCGGATCAGTAAACGCCCTTCCGTCGCCGTCCGTGGGACGGGCGGACGGAATCCAGCCATACGATATGGCGCCTGTGGCAAGAGTCGGCAGGTTGACGGACACCCCATATCGCTGGTTCGTATACTGGCCGGTGAATCCAATGCTTCCCGACGGCAGGGGCACAACGGTTGTCTTTACCGTGCGCTGTGCGCCGTTTGGAAGTATGACCAGTGCGTAAACCGTCGCGCCGATGGGCTCCCGATCGACAAAAGCTTGAAAATCCAGGGTGTTCATAATGTTGTTTCCGAATTTTTGGAAATTATTTGCGCTGGCAGCCAACTGGACAATATCGTATTTGCCCTGCACTACTTTTCCCCCGTCGACCGTCAGCGGTTCCGCAGGGCTCGTTCCGGCGCTCAGCTTCAGACCTCGCCGTTCTGTCTTCTCCAAAACGCGTTCCATGGTTAAAATAACGCCAGTCTTCTCATACTGCGCCGCCTTACGGACATCCTTGAGCGCATTTCCCAACTGGTTCGAGTGTATGCCCTGAATCGCGGCCGCCATCCATTTCTGGTACTCAGCAACCGTCTGCTGATGCTGCGCGTACACGGACCAGCGCCAGATCCCAACAGCGGCCGCGAACAAAACGACCACTGCGCCAGCAGAAAATATTCCGACCCTTTTGCTGCGTCTCATCGCCACCCACCCCTTAACAGGCTTCAGCCTTTTCAAATCGAGAGGTCGAGCTCATTACAAGACAATTATACCGATATGCCGGCAACCATGCCAGCGATCGTTTCCATTATGATTCTTGTCTTAACGGTACTGGTATTCCGGATCAAATCTGCGGACTTTCGACAGACGGCCTTGCTACGTACGCTGGGCGTAGGCAGCCTAATTGTGGTAGCCTTACAAGTAGTCCTTGGCGCCGCCATTGTCAAAAACGGCTTGTTGGCATGGATTATCGTCAGTAACAGCAATCATTGGATCCTATATTGCCCATTCGGGGGCCGGAAAAGTTTGTCGAAACCTCACAGCTTGTTTTACAGCGGCAGCTTGGCATCGTGGACTCGCTTTATTGCTGTTGCATATCACAGTCGCTCTCGCTTTGGCCATGGTCATGGGAATCGTGTTTGCCTGGCGCAATCGGTTGCCCCTCTATTCCCAAGAACCCGATTCTTCTTTGCATTCGCACTGAGTCTTTACGGCGTACAAGTGGTGCTCGGCATCCTTATGTTGCTGACTGGAACGCCAACGATCTTGATTGCGTTTCATGAACCGATCGGCGCCAGCATTCAGGTGTTGTTGTTTGCGGCCGCGATCACGGAAAATGGGGTTGGAGCAGAGCGCGGGATTCCAGCGTCGTAAACATATCAAGAGCGGTTTGAAATTCTCCACTAAGGGAGCAGTCTATGTGAATGGGCCTCAAAGACCGTTTAGAATTGAACAAGCAGTACCAGACTCACGAATTTCTCAGGTTATCGAGGAAAGTCTGGCTGAATACCAGGCAAGGGTTGCCAGGGTATTGCCAGGGGCGGAATTATCTGATGATGACCGTGTCCTATGGGTGTCCTCAGGCGTACCATTTTCATTCTACAATGGCGTTTTTCGAAGCTCCATGAACATAGCGGAAGCTGATGCGATTATTGCGCAGGTCAAGGAACAGTTTGTCTCTCGAAACCTCACCTTCACTTGGCAACTTGGACCATCGTCTTATCCATTGAACTTGACTCAGCACTTACTTGAAAACGGATTTGTTCACGACGAGACCGAGCCTGGCATGGCGCTCGACTTAGCGTCGATGAACGTACAAATCCCCACGGCGGCAAATGCCGAGATTCAGACAGTGCGAACCGAGACTGAAATGGATCGTTGGATTGAGACGTGGGCTTGTGGTGCGCCAAGGTCGTTCCTTAAAATCTGTAAAGCCATCCACGGCCAATTGACTCTCTCCGACGATAGTCCTTGGCAGTACTACGTCGGCAAGTTAGGGAATGAGCCTGTGGCGACAGCATTGTTGTATCTGGGAGAACAAGCGGCGGTTGTTCATTGGATAGCAACCTTACCGCAAGTGCGACGCAAGGGGATGGGCACGGCAATTACTCTTGCGGTGCTGAGAGAAGCGCGTGCAAGAGGATACAGTATGGCGGTTCTGACAGCTTCCGATGATGGCGTCAATATTTACAGACGGATTGGGTTTAAGGAATATTGCAAAATTAGCAAGTTTAAGTATTCGGTCCGAGAGTAGTCGCTCGTTAACATTTTTTGATAAGCCAAAACCCAAGTCGCTTCAAGGCAGCTTGGGTTTTGGCCCTCTTTATTCTACCGGTCTTGCTATTGCATCCTCCTGCCTGTGTTCGCTCCCGACATTGGTTCAGAAATACAACACGATCGTCTGACCGTTTTGAACGCGCGAGCTCTTTTTGCAGACGTTTTCGTCCAAGAGCACCTTTCCCTCGCCGATCCACTGCGCAACCTGACTCCGACTGACGCCCTGCAGTCTGGCTGCCAAAAGTTGATCCATTCGCACCGAACCAGAACCGCCGACCAAGGTGATTGTCACGATCTTTATTCCCTTGCTCCGACAGTCCGCTACATCCAAAGCCTGCATGCCAAGGGGTGGCTGGAACGCGGGAGCAGAGGGTTTTACTTCGATTCGTCGATCGGTCGACCGAGTTTCAGACACCGAATAGCTGTCAGTCGGTTTGTTCCAAGTGTGATCTCCTGGACATTTGAAAATCGCAAACTCGAAGATGTGGTGTCTGTTTCCATTTCTCCTTTTCCTGCCTGAATTTCGAAAGGGCATCATCTTTCCACACCGTTTGCAATAACGTTCTTCCGTCAGGGCATCATCGCCAGGGGCAAGATACCAGGTTACCTGCAACTGTTTGATCTCCTTCACCTCGAAGGCAAAGGAACGCCACTGTCACGCCTCGATTTGCACTCCCAAAATGGCAATGGCGGAGAAACCCCATAAAGGTCTCTCCGCCAGTATGTTGAGTCGTCATACTATGCGACGTTCCTTCTTGTAATGGGATAGATGGGAACAAGAACCCATAAAAAAACAAGGGTTTTCGTCCCATATGCTGTTGTCCCATTACATGCTGAACGGCATAGTCTTTCCTCCCATTGGAAGTGCTTCACCGCCAGTTTACTAAGAACTGTTTCGCACGTCAATAATCTGCCAAGTCATGTGATAGCGATTGGTTTCATGAATTTGAACAGCCACAGACCAATACGCTCACAGTAAGTGGAAAGTGGTATTACCTTCTTACATCGGAGGATTGGTGGGAGTTCGTTCCCCAAATGCGCAAACGGTGGCTCCTCAAGTGGCTGCGAGATCAGTACAAAGGTGAGCCGAAAGGGTCTTGGAATTTTGTGCGCGACCATGATGAGATACCATATGATCTCATTGAGGAATAATCAGGCACTTTTGCCGCTATGGTTTACTTGTGAATCAGATTCTTGATTTTTTCTTCTGTGTTAGATCCTTTCGAAGGAGTGTATACGCTGATTCGAACATCATTACTTCCCTGAATTTGCAAAGAAGTTAGGTCAAACAGCATCTTTCCCGCCTTCGCATGTCTGAATTCAATGAACACCTCAGGAGCTGAACTTACTTCATTATGATTCCAGAAACTCAGGAATTCAGGATTTGCGTCGCTAATCTTGTTCAAAAAATCGGCATACCAAGGGTCGCCTATGAACTGTCCATAATACGACCGAAAAATCGCGACAAATCCACGGATAAAGTCATTCCAATTTCCCGCCAACACTTTGAATTCTTTCCTCGTGAATAAAATCCACAAAATGTTGCGTTCTTGCGCAGGGACTAAACCGAAGTCAATGAATACCTTGGCTGCAGCCTCGTTCCAACCAATAACATTACTCCTTCGATCCGAAACAATTGTTGGAAAGTAACGCAATTCGTTAAGAATCAGATTTATCGCTGGACTAATTTCTGTAGTACTGGGTTTCAGTACTGGATTCTCGTGTTGACCAGTAGCAAGTATAAACAAATACTTACGTTCGTCCTCATTCAGGCGAAGAGCATTGGCTATGCAGTCCAGTACTTGTGCTGACACTGAAATGTCCCGTCCTTGTTCCAGCCACGTGTACCAAGTTGTACTCACCCCTGCCAGAAATGCGACCTCTTCGCGCCTGAGACCGGGTGTGCGCCTTCGACCACTAACAGGTAACCCAACGGAATGTGGCTGTAGCTTGCCTCTTTGGGTCTTTAAAAAGTCGGACAGCGCTTGCCGTCGCGTAACATCTTTCACCGCGTACTCCTCCATATGAAGTCATCGTGTTACTAATGATACCAGTATAAACTGCAACCTGTACCAGGATAAAATTTATGGCATCCTGTATAAAGAGATATCGAATGGAGGAATGCGTAGTGGAAAGAGTGGTTATCACTGGCATGGGCGTAATAACCCCACTCGGAAACGAGGTAAATACATTCTGGAATTCACTTATTTCCGGAAAATCGGGGATATCCAAGATTGACACATTTGATGTTACACACCATAAATCAAAAATCGCGGGAATCGTTCGAGCCTTTCATCCCGACGCCTTATTTGGTCGCGAGGTTCGTCGAATGGATCGGTTTTGTCAATTTGCTTTAGCTGCGGCAAAGCAAGCCATCGACAACGCAAACATCAACATGGATAACGAGAGTCCTGAACGAGTTGGGGTTTACATTGGGAGCGGCATTGGTGGTATTCAAACGTTATTGGACAATCATGAAACCTTGCTCAGTCGTGGACCCAAGCGAGTGAGTCCAACAATGGTTCCTATGATGATTACAAATATGGCAGCAGCCCAAGTAAGTATCCATTTTGGAACAAAGGGACCGTGCATGGCGCCTGTGACTGCGTGTGCCACAGGTAACAATGCGATCGGTGAGGCGTATCGGCTGCTGCAGCGTAACAAGGCTGATATTGTCATCGCTGGCGGAACAGAGGCTGCAATCAACGAACTCACGCTTTCGGGATTTGGAAATGCGACCGCTCTTTCGACTCGCAATGATGAACCACAGCGTGCAAGTCGACCATTTGACGCGAAACGGGACGGGTTTGTAGCTTCCGAGGGTGCGGGAATCGTTGTGTTGGAAACGCTGGAACACGCGAAACAACGTGATGCCTATGTTTACGCTGAGGTCATAGGATACGGTGCATCCGCCGACGCGTACCACATCGTTGCACCAGATCCGGATGGTTCGGGTGCAGTTCAGGCTATGAAGGAAGCGATTGAAGATGCTGGGATTGCGCTAGAAGAGGTGGACCACATAAACGCCCACGCGACGAGCACTATCGGGGACGTGTCTGAAACAAACGCCATCAAGCGGCTGTTTGGAGCATATGCCTACAAACTTGCGATAAGCGCCAACAAATCAATGATGGGGCACACGCTGGGCGCTGCCGGAGGAGTCGAAGCTGTGGCCCTCGCCAAAACCCTTCAGGAAGGTATAATTCCGCCAACGATCAATTTAGAGAACCCTGATCCAGAATGTGATCTTGATTATGTACCTCATAAAGCCAGAAGTGCACAGCTTCAAATAGGAATATCGAACTCTTTCGGCTTTGGGGGACACAATGCTGTTTTAGTATTAAAAAAGTATGAAGACGATGGAAACTGTGCCGAATAAATATGCGAATGTTCTACTGGAGTGTCAATCGCTTACCGACTATGACTAAATCACGTTCAACACTGTCGAGTTCAGCAATGTTGGGTAAACAACCCCATCGTTGAAAGCCCGCACGTTCGAATAAGGTGAGACTTGGCGTATTATGACCAAAAATGAACCCCAGCAATGTTTTAATTTGCAGTTCAGGACATGCATCTATGGCTCTATTGAGCAGGAACCGACCTAGTCCTTTCCCACGACAGTCCACATGGAGGTAGATACTGATTTCAGCCGTAGCCTTGTATGCGGGTCTTCCGTAAAAGGATTGAAAACTAACCCATCCACATACTCTCTCTTTGTCCTCCGCCACCCACAATGGGCGTAATTGTGGAGAATGTTCCGTGAACCACAATTGTCTACTTTCAGGAGTTACGGGCTCTGTATCGGCGGTAACCATGTGGCTTGGGATTGTTGAGTTATAGATATCAACTATAGCAGGAAGGTCGCTCATTAATGCATCTCTGACAGTAAAATAAAATCCCATACAGTCGATACACCTCCATTTTTATTCCTTTTACGGTGAATTTCTTTTTCTAGATTTTAACTCTCTCCATGTCAAACGTAAAATTGACTTTTTTAATCATTTGCTATAGCGTAAAGTTATGGCAAAATCTTCGGCAGAATTGATTAAGGATCGGTGAGGACATGACGCTTCAGCAATTTAGATATTTGGTTGGAATTTCCAAGCATAATTCTATCAGTAAAGCCGCCTCTGCACTTTACGTGACACAGCCCAGTATCAGCAAAGCAGTGCTTGAACTAGAAGCTGAGTTAGGGATTACTATTCTAAATCGAACGAACAAAGGAGTTGTCTTCACAAAAGATGGAACAGAATTGTTATTCTACGCTAAAACGCTTCTGGAACAACTGGACTCCGTCGTCTATCACTTTAATAAGCAGAAGGCAATGAACTTAACGAAATTTTCTATTTCCTCTCAACATTACGGCTTTGCTGTAGAGGCTGTTGCAAATCTGATGGATTATTTCGCCGATAGGAAATATGAGCTGGCGATTCGGGAAGGAAAGACAACCGATGTGATTGATGACGTGTATACGAGCAGAAGTATCCTTGGAATATTATCTCTGACCGACTTAAACAAGAATTTTTTTGAGCGTTATTTTATCTCAAAATCACTAACGTTTACTCCCGTCGCTTTGCTGAAACAACACGTTTTTCTCCGAAATGAGCATCCTCTGGCTCACCTCAAATGCGTTACCATGGAACAGCTATGGGAATATCCTTATCTGACCTACCAGCAGGACGATGTACTGCTCCATTTTGCAGAAGAAGCCATCAATGTGGACAATATCAGGAAAGTAGTCTATCTGAAGGATCGAGGCGCCATGAACAGTCTCCTATCAAATACAGATGGCTACAATTTGGGAACAGGCTGTATCGTAAACAATTACATGAACCCCAATATTATTTCTATTCCTTTGGAAGGAGGCAATTTGATTCAAGTGGGCTTGGTGAAACGAAACGATGTATTCTTGCCAGAAGAGATTTTGGTATATGTTGATTTTTTGAAAGTGGCTTTGGAAAAATCTACGCCTAAGGACGTATAAAGCAAGCGTGACGGTCACTACCTTCTTTAAATCGTGGTGAAGAATACTCAGGTGCTTTTGCCGCTAAGAGCGGTCAAGGATGGGAAAGCCTCAATCCGCTGGTGTATTATGGAGTGTAACATGACTAAAGGAATGGAGTGATTAATTTGCAATTTTCTTATCGTCCACGTAATCCCACAAAACATTATGATGAGAACGTCCGCTTCTTAGATGAACAACTGTGTGGATTGATTGCGAAAAGAAAATCTGTTTCAAATAACAACCCAGGGTTCCCTCCGATTGAACAGATTAATATATGGGCAGAGAAATTTGGATTGTACGAAAACTACCTGCATAACGTGTTCAATATCCTGTATAACGAACACCTTCATCGACCGAGGGTCGAGCCTACTGGATTTCGTGGCATTACGCCTGTAATGAGATTAGTTGAGGTAGAATCTCAGGTTTTCTTGGTAACTCATTTGCGGCAATATGAAAACGCGACTGTTCTATACCTCCAAATCGACAGCACTGCGGAGAACCAAGTTAAGGAAGGACACTTTCCTCATATTCAACCTGCATTCCCGCCTACTCATAACGAGGTCGGCGGGGCGACCCCCAACTTCTGAAACAGTTCCTGCTGCCGCGTGGTGATTTCACCAATTCGCAGGACGCATCCGGGGCGTTCAAAGCATTCGAT
>Ga0209012_1000247_pt1 | contig 82536 bp, 69 predicted proteins | sample RS3BMetagenome_FD_184735 | JGI IMG/M metagenome (GOLD analysis project Ga0209012, IMG submission 184735) | Ferric oxide microbial mat and aquatic microbial communities from Rainbow Spring, Yellowstone National Park, USA - RS3B (SPAdes) (version 3) ... | reverse complement strand
CCGATATACTAGGGCCATCAGCAGAGGTACTGCATACGCTGGGCGAATATGGGGCGTCACGTCATGTTACGGCCTTAATTGAGACGCATGATTCCTGGTCGCAGAGTGAGGATGTACTGGCGTTGTTCCGTGCAGCAGCCTCCCCAGCCGTAAAGGTGTTGTGGGACATTCATCATACCTATCGTAGCGGTGAGGCCCCGACCGATAGCGTTGCTCGTCTTGGCTCTGCTATCGGATATATCCATGTCAAAGATGGTCGTCCGCGCGCGGATAAGTCGGCGGGCTGGGAGCTTTGTCTGATTAACGAAGGGGTGGTACCGTTGCGCGAAGCATTCGCCGCCCTCAAGCAGAGTGGTTATGACGGTTATGTGTCTCTGGAATGGGAGAAAAAGTGGCATCCAGAGATTCCTGAGCCAGAGATTGCTTTGCCGCAGGCGGCACCCTTGTTGCGCGATCTATGGGGTGCATAAGCGAAGCTAAAAAGCTCGACGGATCTGTATGGGTTTGACCGGTTACATCCTGCCTGTGGCACGTGCCGTGTACGTGGAATAACACTATCCACTGTTGCAATGGTCTACGGGCAACAAAAGATGTACAGGCAGGATGTAAGGGATTACGCCCTTGCTTAGAGGCCATCCCAGTTGTATGTGATATCGGGTTTGATGCCGGGGCTGTTGTAGCCCATTGTGATTAGCGTATGTGCGTTAAGTGGTATCTGGCGAAAATCACCTTTGTAGAGCTGACCATTGATGTACACTGTCCAGCCATTCTGGTCACTGAGTTGTGTCGGAAAGCCCAGTTGCTGGAAATAAGTGTTCCAGACGTCGAAGAAATTGCCGAGTGTGTAGATATGTTGTGTTGGGGACTCAATATGAATGACGCCGGTTGTATCATGAGTATGTAGCCAGTAGTAACAAGAGCCGTCGGGAGCAATACCGATCTGTGCGGGTAAGGAGACGGGTTGCCCATCGATGTACATCGAGAGATGGACGTGAATATGATAGGCCAGTTGTTCAGAGGCATCACAGGAGATACCATCCACAGCAGGATAGGAGGGGTTGATGGGCGCTGCGGCGGTAGTCTGGTTGCTCAGACTGATAAGATGAAATGCGTAGATAAAGAGAGCAATAATCAGGATAGCTCCAGCACCAACGCTGGCAAGGGTGAGGCGCTTGCGGCGGGCAATGCGCTGCTGTTCTTCGATAGCGCGTTGCCTTTGCTCTTCCCGACGTATTTCCTTTGAACGTATTTCTGAGCGTTTTTCTTTTGATGCTGTCCGTGCAGGTTGTTTACCCATAAATTACTCCTCACGAAAGGTTCTTCTTCAATGATTTCGGTTCGACAAGTTGTCTATAGAAAATTTCTCCAGGTTACTTGCTGGCATGATACCATTTTATGCAAGCAAGATTAGAAAAGGATGTGAAATGTGCCTGATTTGTGAAAGCCCATTTATAGGCGCGGGAGCCAGCGTGAATGGGCACGAACTGCGACTTTCTCTCCTCTCATGATATATTGTATCCTGTTCAATGGTTGTTCGTCGGCTTCAAAGGGAGTGAGCCAGCTTTGGATGGTGAGTGTTTCTCCGAAAAGAGGGCTGTCACCATATTCGATGTCATAGTATACGGGATCAAGGCGGGTACTGACAGGCGTCAGGCCTTTGCTGGCCCAATGTTGCCAGGCGGCATCATCCAGTATTTCGACGGCTGCGGCATTGTTCAGATGGCCCGCCTGATCGATGGCGGAAAATGGCACGGTTGCTGTTGATATTTCCGGTGCATAGTCAGGCGGGGCTGGCAGTGGGGGTTCGGATAATGGAGGGCGTGGCTCATCCGGTAGCCAGATGTCTGCGGTACGTTCGGGTAGACGTGTTGGGCGTCCACGAGCGTCCAGGTAGACCCAGAGGGTACGGGCAACGATGAGCGGATCACTTTCTGGCGCATCGGCGCGGTAAGCTTCGTAGCCGCGATGTGCTGTAATGCGCGAAAATCCTAACCCAAAGGTTTTGAGTATCAGGCGGGTATGGACAGGAACCGGGGCAGTAAAGGAGATCACGGTTCGTTTGACAACCCAGAGGCCGTCTCCACCTAGTTGTGCATCTTCCGCGTCCAGCGCAGCGATGTCCTGCATATAGCGCAGGAAGGCTGCGGGTGTCAGGATAGCGTGACAGTTGCCTTCATCATAACGGACGGTATGGTTGTGGCAAAATTCGCGTCGCATAGTTTCTCCTATTCTTTCGTTCTTCTGTATCATACAATGGAAGCAATTGATATAGCTACTGATTGCCTTGTAAGGAGCAAGGATAGATGAATTCTTCCACTCGACAAACTCATCAGCGTATTGCCATTGTAGGGGCAGGTATTGCCGGATTGAGTGCTGCTTTAACGTTGCAGGACGCTGGTTTTCCATGCGATATATATGAAGCATCTGACCATATTGGCGGGCGTATGCACTCGGATACAACCACCTGGGGAGATGGTGCTGTCAGTGAACTGTGTGGCGAGTTTATTGATAGCGACCATACGACAATATTGCATCTTTGTCAGCGTTTTAACCTCAAGACGATGAATCTGGGCGATAGATATGGCGGAGGGCAGCGTATCGTTTACTTTTCTAATCGTTATTATCGTCCAGAAGAATTGAACAAGGAATTCGCAAAGATCATGCCTGTTTTGCAGCAACAGGTGCAAGAAGTTGGTTTTCCTACGACATATAACCACTATACTGAAGTCGGCTATCGTCTTGACCATCTGAGCGTTTATGATTGGATCGAGCAGTATGTTGAAGGTGGACATGTCGCGCCGATTGGAAGGATGCTCGATGCAGGATGTCGGGGATTTCTAGGCATGGAGACGCGCCTGCAAAGCGCGCTCAACCTGCTCTATATGTATGGCGACCCGGAGAGGGGAGAGAATGAAGATAAGCGGAGCGAAGGGCACACCACTGGCCCGTTACAGGGTAGCTATAGAATTGTGGGTGGCAATCAGCGTTTGCCACTGGCAATAGCTCAGAGCCTGCCGCGCGGTTCGTTGCATCTAAAGCATGAGTTGCTCGCTATCAAGCGACTGAACGAGCGGGCTGTACAGCTAGCATTTTCCACCCCTGAAGGGTATCAGGAGATAATCTGTGAGCATGTGATTCTAACTTTGCCGTTTAGCGTATTACGTCACGTAGATTACGAACAGGCAGGCTTTGATCCGTTGAAGCGAACGGCCATTGAGCAACTGGGCTACGGCACCAATTCCAAATTGACTTTGCAGTTCGACACGCCGTACTGGTATCAAGAGGGACCCTGGCCGCGCAACCATAATGGCTTTATCGTGACCGATCTGGCTATTCAGGTACTATGGGATGCTTCAACTGGTCAGCGCGATACTCGCCCGCTGCTGGTCAATTATACGAGTGGCGCGACTGGAGCATCGTATCAGCCACGCGCGCCATATACGACGACGCGCGACTCAGAACTGGTGCAGCACTATGCTTTTGATTGTCTGAAAGAACTGGAGCGTGTCTTTCCTGGCATCAGCGCTCACTATACCGGTGTGGCTACGTTGAGCTATCCCACTGGAGATCCATGGCTGGGCGGCAGCTATTCGTGCTGGGGTGTAGGGCAATACACGCTTTTTGCTGGTTATGAGGGGGTACGGCAAGGATCGGTACATTTTGCCGGTGAGCATTGTTCGGTGCGCTGGCAGGGATTTATGGAAGGAGGAGCGCGTGAGGGTATACGGGCAGCGCAGGAAATTATACAGGATTATACAGTATGATGGAATACAGATAGCCTCTAACTAGTGTGTCTTTGCCTATGCTACAATGGATAAGTAAGAGGCTTTTGACCGAGGACTCATGCAACCTTCTGGAAGTTCGACCGTCTAATACTTTAAAGAATCGATAGCGTGGAGACTTTTTGTTCGGCACGAGAATAATGGAAGACTTTGCAGATTATTATGCCATACTTGGTGTTGACACCCAGGCAACACCCGAAGCAATTAAGAAAGCGTTTAAACATCTGGCGCTGCGTTATCACCCAGATGTTTATAAAGGTGAGGACGCCGAGGCAAGGATGCGCGAGATTCTGCTTGCCTATCAAACGCTGATCGATCCTGAGCGTCGCCATAACTATGATTTGAGTCGCACACGGTCACGAGGAAGTTCGAGGGCTGTGTCAGTAGCATCTGATGCGGCATCCTCTACCCGCAGTGATAGCAGTCTGCGGTTTTATGCATTCCCGCCTCTCAATGATGGCTTACCGGCACAGATTGATCTGGGCGAAATTACGTATCTGTTGTCTGCCAGCGAGGCGCGCAGGCTCAAAGAAGATGGTATGTTACGCGGGAAAAAGATACCATCGGCGAGTGGAACTTATTACTGTCATCGCTGCCGTCATCATTGGCAGGCTGCTATACGCCCGACGGTCTGCCCACGCTGCAAGGCCCGTGATTGGTCTGAGTATCTGTTGCTGCGCTGTCAGCATTGTCACGCGGTTTTTGAGAGTGAGCAAATCCGGTATGAGGTGGGTTCGTTCCGCTATGGTGACGGAGCGCTCTGCCCTCCTTATGAATTGTTTCCCCTCTGCCCGCATTGTGGCAAGGCAAAGTGGTGTCCCGCCGAAGAGGAGCGCCTGTGGAATGTGCGCGATAAAGCTGAGCGGCGAGAGAAATGGCGGAGACGCTTTGGGCTGAAGTAACCCGCTGCACCACCCTCAAAAATGGCCCCATATCTGCGTCATTATAGGCATTTTCTTTCAGTACGGTAATGGTTTTTCTGCTCTTATGAGATAGCCCCTTTGAATCTTCTTCGTGTGGGCGCGGGGGTGAACTTACTTTCTTTTTTTTCTATAAGAGAGTGAGTCCATGCGCGTCTATAGTAATGTGGCATACATTACTATGTGTATGAGCGAGCGAAGGAGGGAAGACTATGTATCAAGAAGAATCGCGTGAAAGTAAGTTGATAATATATCGCTACTATGAAGCGCGCACATTGATTCTTTTGAGTGGTGTCTGCATTGTCGGTACACTCTTGTTTCTTGGCCTACCACTGCTGTACCATACTGTTGTGGAGCATGGGATAGGTAGTCTCCCTGGTTGGTTGTCCAGGTTATCGTTGGTTGGCGGGCTGGTATTGTTTGGCGAAAGCATCGTCGTCATGCTGCTGGACTACCAGGGAGCGATTTCTCTGCGTGGTGCGGTAAAGCCCTGGTTTGTGCGACGACGACGGGTTGTGAACCGCTTTCCCTGGTTGCTACTATGCTATGCGCTGACACCCTGGTTGGTGTTGCCGTTCTACATCATACGAGCGAGTTTAGACGAGAGGTATCTGAGAGCATGGCGATATAAGAAGGAAATAGTGTTTTTGGAGGCGCAGCGCGGCATTGTACCGGCTTTTGAAGGTATCTGTCGTGTCTGTAAGCGGCCTCTGGTAGTAGGTGCTAGCTTCTGCCAGTATTGCCGTGCGCCGGTAGTATTGTTGCCAAAAGTGTGTCCACGCTGTTTGTTTGTCGCTTCGCCGGACGCGCTCTGGTGTCCTCGTTGTCAGGCCAGTTTATCCTCGTTGTCTACGGTTGTTGATGTGGCTCGTCGTCGGCACTGATTTCGCCTGTGAGCAGGTTCTGGGCAAGTTGTTCGGCGCTGATGGAGGGTAGTTTGCGTATTTCGCGGGGGATGAAATAGATAGCTATACTGAGCAGGAAGACGCCGATCAGGATATAAAACCATGCATCAATGGCACCGAGGCCGAAGAAGACGAGAACGCTGATGCCTCCGGCAATGAAGATGAGTCCGATGAGGACGATAAGCATACGTATCACCGGTCGATACCACCAGGGAAGGGCCTTGCCTTGTGCCTGGAGGAACAGGCGGCGGCGCAGTGCCTGACGGTAGTGCTCGATTTCGCGTGTGGTGGGTTGCTGAAAAGCTCGACGAATAAGTTGAATGCCTCCCACGCATGTCATGAGGAAGGCGATAAGCAGGACGAGATGTAGCAGTTTGACTGGTTGATTGAAGGTAAATAGGGCGGCAAAATTCGCTGTATAGATCGAGGCAATAGCGAAGAAGCCCATGATGCCAGTGACGAAGGCTAGCAGCCCGTAGATGGGGTAATAGCGACGACGGGATTGTAGAAGATGACGATAATATTCGAGTTCTGGATTACTCGGCGTTGGCATTGTTTTGTCCCCGTTTTTCCAGGCATCACAGCTAGCGTTTTCTATTGTCAATCTAGTTCGGTTCCGTAGGGGTGTGATTCATCGTCCCCTGCGAGCGGCTCAATGGGCACGGAGGGCGTGATTCACCACGCCCCTACGCGAGGAATTATTCATCTCCGTCATTATGCCTTTGTGGACTCAAAGGCATCGCTGAGTGTCGCAACAAGCACAGCCTTAATAGTATGCAAGCGGTTCTCGGCCTGATCGAAGACGATAGAGGCGGGCGACTCAAAGACCTCCTCAGTCACCTCCAGTTCTTTCAGGCCATATTGTTCGTAAATCTGTCTCCCAAGTATTGTATCAGTATTGTGGTACGCGGGCAAACAGTGCATAAATTTGGCATTGGGATTATGGGTTTGCGCCATTAGCTCGCTGTTAACCTGATAGGGCAGCATCTGTCGTTGTCCGACACGCTTCTCCCAGCGTTCGGCAGGTTCGCCCATTGAAACCCAGACATCGGTATAGATAAAATCGCATCCATCGACGGCCTCAAGGGGGTTTTCGGTAAGAGTAACACGTGCGCCGGTTTCGCTTGCGATGCGATTGAGTTGCGCGAGGCGTTCGGCGGAGGGCCAGTAGTCTCTTGGGCCAGCCATACGCATATCCATGCCCATCTTGACGCCGCCCATGACGAGCGAAGAACACACGTTAAAGCCGACATCGCCCAGGAAGCAGACAGAGGTTTGTGGCAATGGTTTCTGGCTGTGTTCCTGGATGGTGAGGAGATCGGCCAGTGCCTGTGTCGGATGCTCTTCGTCGGTCAGGCCGTTCCATACCGGTACGTTGGCGTAGCGCGCCAGTTCCTCAACGGTTGCTTGCTGTGAACCGCGATATTGGATGCCGTGATACATGCGACCAAGCACACGAGCGGTGTCTTTGATTGTCTCTTTATAGCCAATATGAGAGCCGTTTGCCCCCAGGTAGGTCACGTGTGCGCCCTGGTCGAAGGCAGCAACTTCAAAGGCGCAGCGTGTGCGCGTCGAATCCTTCTCAAAAATGAGTGCGATATTTTTGCCACGCAAATATTGTTGTTCCGTGCCTGCGTATTTGGCTGCTTTGAGGTCAGCCGAGAGTTGCAGCAGGAAGCTAATCTCCTCAGGACTGAAATCATCCAGCTTCAGTAAATGCCGATTTCGTAAATGAACACCCATTTCATCTTTCCTTCTTGTAATGTAGTAAATAAGGGTTTCCACGGTACCCGCGAGGGGTATCCCTACCATGAAAACGTGCAAAACCGGCATCGCGTCATGGTAGGGATACCCCTCGCGGGTACCCTGCCTGAGTATGGGGGTATTGTAACACATCTCTTGGGCAAGACAAAATCGAGTTTGCAGCTAGCGTTGAAGAGGGAATTGTTCATACGCTGGTTGGCGCACCAGTAGCACCGGGCAGGGAGCGTGGTCAAGTACGAAGCGAGCGACATGGCCGATGGACTTGGGACCGATGGTGTGATGTTCGTTGTAGAGGGCGCGGGGACAAATAATGATCAGGTCAGCGCGCCAACTGGCAGCGAAGTTCACGATTTCGCGTTCGGGGCGTCCGGTGCGGTGTGCGGTTTCTATCGTGGGCTGGTTCAAGAGGCGTTTCCCTTCCAGGAGAATGTCTTGCGCGGAGCTTGCCTCGACCTCACGAATCTGGTCGCGGCGAGGCGAGGCGAGATCATATGGGCGCAGAAAACGCGAGCGTTGTAGCTCCATTTCTTTATGTGGGCCAGTATCTGTTACGTAGAGTAGGGCGAAGGTCTGCCCTTCTTGCTTCAAGAAGGTGGTAGCTGCTTTGCTGATCTGTTCAGCGTTGGTGCCATCCAGGCAACAAAGAATACGCATAGTCTCCTCCTGTTATTTTTTAGATGCTAATGAGTAGCCAGATAGTCAATGCGCCGACCAGTAGCATCAGGGGAGTAACGATGATGCCAACTTTGAAGTAGTCCAGGCCCGATACGTCCAGTTCGCGCTGGCGCAGGATGAGCAGCCAGAGCATGGTGGCCAGTGAACCGACTGTGGTGAGATTGGGGCCGAGATCGCAGCCAAAGATAGAGGCAGCAATAAAACCATGTTGCACCGCCAGTGGTGCATGCTGGATGCTGTGTAAGGCTGAGGTGAGGACTACCGCCATGGGGACATTATTAATAATATTGGTGCCTATTGCCGAACCAAGTGTCCCGATCATGACGGCACCGAAGCTGCTGTTGCCGGATAGGCTTAGCAGCAAGTGACCGAATTGGGTAGTCAGGCCGGTAGCTTCGACTGCCTGCACGACCAGGAACATACCGGCGATAAAGCCAAAGATGGGCCAGGAAATCTGCTTGCCCATGTCCAGCAGTGTGATGCGTCGCCAGTAGAGCGCGCCTATCAGCAGTATAATAGCACCTGACAGCGCGACGAGTGAAAGGGGTATGCTGAGCGCTGATGCAATGACATAGGCAATGGCAACTAAGATCAGGACGGTGCAGGTATAGCGGAAGTAGGGTTTGTGCCTGATGGCTTCTTCGAGCGAGGGCAGGCGTTTGATATCGAATGTGCCATGCAATTGCTGCCTGTACAGCAAGAAAAAGACCAGAATATTAATGCTGATGACGACGAGATCGGGCAAGGTGAGCAGGCGCAAGAAGGTGAAGAGGCCCAACGGCAGTTTTGAGGTGACGATGATATTGATCGGGTTGCTGACCGGAAGCAAGAACGATGCGCTATCGGCGATAAATGTGCAGGCAAAAAGAAAGGGTAGAACCGGCAAGCGCAAGCGTGTGACCAGGGTGTAGACAATAGGAGTCAGGATGAGGGCAGTGGCGTCATTGGAGAGGATCATGGAGATGATACTACCGAGCAGGAATGTGTTGAGGAAGAGACGCCGCGAACTGTTGCCGGAGAGGCGTGCGGCTTGCGTTGCCAGCCAGTCGAAGAGACCCGCGACCTCTGCCAGCGCGGAAAGGCTCATCATGCCCAGGAAGAACAGGAAGGTGTTCCAGTCGCTGAGCAGGGTGTTGAGGGCAGCGTCAGGCGCTAATAGTCCTAGCAAAAGCAGGAGAACAGCCCCACTGAGGGCAAACAACGCCTCGTTAATTTTGAAGGGGCGTAGCATAATGCCAAGTAAAGTAAACACAGCGATTATAACCACCAGGATCGTTCTGGTGAGCGTTGGCAGATGAATGAACAGAGACATGAAAACATCCTTGTGGCAAAGATTTGTATTGACGGAAAGGCCAGTTATAACACGAAGCTGAACAACAAAAAGGAGACGAGAACAGGCCCCTTTTTCCTAAAATTGTAGCATATGTATGATACCGCTGTGCGCCTGATTCTCCTTGTGGATATCAGGCGCACAGCGTATCAGGCCCGTATGCTGTCAGTTTACCATTGTGATGATGGCGATGGTGGGTGATTGATTTGTTGCGTTGTATCGCTACTATCTCCCTGTGGATACGGTGAAGTGGGTGATTCTTGTGGGATTGGAGTTGACGGGGAGAATGGTTGCTGGTAGGGTAGTGGCTGATCAAAAGACAGTTGTGGCACGCGCATGAATTGGGGATGTGGGGTTGATGAGGACAGGTGAGGTGCCTGTACCGTTGGGGTGGGCGATGGATTATTGAATGATTGCTGTCGGGCCATCGAGAGCAGACCGCCGCGAGAGGGCGGGTTGCTTGCCGAGGCGGGAACAGGCTGTGGTGATAAGCCCGCCGAAGAAGGTGGATTGTTTGCTGGGGCAGGAGTGAGCTGTGTCGAAAAGCCTGCGAAAGAGGGTGGGTTGCTTATGGCAGGAGGGTAGGTTGCTGCTATCTGGTTGGTAAATGCCGTTTGAGGAGGCTGAACTGGCTGGCGAGGCATCATGAGTTGCTCAGGAGTGACTGCTGATGGGGAGGAGGCGGGATGGGGTGCAGTATCCTGTTCGGTAATGCCCGGTTGTTGTTCTTGTGGTTGGGAAGGGACGACATCGCTTGTGGGTATGATCTCTTGCGCTTGTTTGAGTGCGACTGCTGGCTTAGAACGCACACGAAAGAAGAAGGAAGCACCAGCAAGGAGCAGGCCGAACAGGATAAGAATACCACCAAAGAGCCAATTATTCTTGTAGTAGCCCTGGCTGCCTTTGCTGTAGGCAACGGTTGCGTAGACCTGGTTGTGATTGTCGTAGGCGGTGATTTCGACGACATTATAGGCATTGCCTGAGAGATGTGTGCCCAGCGTGGACTTGACATTGATGGGCGTACTATGGTCGGGGTCGTAGACAAACGAGATAGTATTGCCGTCGGCGAAGGTATGAATGCCGTTGATCGCCGGGTGAAAGGCCGTCTCCTGCACAATGTAGAGCGTTGAGCTATGGGTCATCTGAAGATAGCCGATGCCGTTGGAGGCAAGATAATGGGCGATAGTGTTCTTCCCAACATGGCGATATGCCACGATATGGGAGGTAAAGCCATAGCCTATTCCGCAGAGGACAAATAAAATACTAGCGATTAGTAAGATCAAGGATGGCGAGCGCTTCATTCTAAACTCCTTTTTGTAGAAGAACAGAGGTTTCTCTCTTTATCATACAAAAGTCATGCTAATAGTACCATGATCTACGCCCACAGATAAGATAGAAGAGTAATCAGTAGATTATAACGAATTAACTCGTCAAATGTAGCATGGCTGACGTTGCTATGGTATGATTGTCGCATTCATCACTAGCCGATGGAGGTTCAAGCGGGCGTGTATCTCAAGCGTTTGGAGATGCTGGGCTTTAAGAGCTTCGCTGCACGTACATTGCTGGAATTTAGCCCAGGGATAACGGCGGTAGTGGGGCCAAATGGAGCGGGAAAGTCGAATGTGGCTGATGCGATGCGCTGGGTGCTGGGTGAGCAGAGCATGCGCCAGTTGCGTGGCAAGAAGAGCGATGACATCATCTTTGCAGGAGGTCACGGGCGTGCTGCTCTCGGTATGGCTGAGGTGACGTTGACGCTCGACAATAGCACCGGCTGGGTACCTTCCGAGTACAATGAGATTGCAGTGACGCGCCGTGCCTATCGTTCGGGTGAAAACGAGTATCTTATCAACAAGCAGAAGGTGCGTTTGAGGGATGTGCTGTTATTGCTGGCGCAGGCGCGTATTGGGCATGATTCCTACACAGTCGTCGGGCAGGGGCTGATTGATGCGGCACTGAGTTTGCGAGCCGAGGAACGGCGTGGTCTGTTTGAGGATGCGGCCGGCATTCGACCGTTTCAAGTGCAGAGAGCCGATGCCGAGAATCGTTTGCGTCAGACTGCGCAGAACCTGGAGCGCTTGCGCGATATTGTAGCAGAGATTGAGCCGCGCCTGGCACCGCTCGCCGAGCAGGCCAAAAAGGCGCTTGAATACAGGCGGGTGAGCGAGGAATTACAGGATGTATTGTTCTCCTGGTATGCTCTGCAATGGCGTCGCCTCTGCACATTACGTGACCGCACCGAGAGCGTTGAGCGAGAGCAGGCAACGTTGCTACGCCAGGTGCAGCAGCAATTGCAAGCGTTTGATGAGCAAAGCGCGGCACTGCGCATAACTCGTCAGCAAACTCAGGCACGGATTGCTGAGGAACGCAAGTCTGTTAGCGAGGCGAGAGATGCGGTGCAGAAGATAGAGCGTGAACTGGCGGTAAGCCAGGAGCGTGTTGGTGGACTGGAGCGCCAGCGCGGTGATATTCAGCAGGAAGAGCGGCGGCTACGCGAACGACTGATTGCGACGCAGAAGCAGATCATTGACCTGGAAGAGCAGTGCCAGTTGGCCGACGAGGTTGTGGATATGCAGGCGGCGTCACTGGCGGCTTTAGAGGCGCAGGTGGCGAAGGCACAGAAAGAATATGAGATGGATGAGCGCCGTCTGCGCGCTGCCCAAAACGATCTTATTCAGGTACAGGCACGCCTGGGAGCGAGCCAGACGGAGCTAGGACGCCTGCAAAAGCAGCTTGGGGAGCGCAATCGCACGCTCTCGATGCGGCGCGATGCGAAGGCGAATGCGCAGCAATCGTTCCGCATGATTGAGACGCGACTCGTTGAGGAACGTGCTCGTTTGAGTACAGCGCGCAACGAGGAGCAGCAGGTTGTTCAGCGTCGGCAGGCGTTAAGCCGCACGATGGCCGATGCGCAGCAGGAGATGGAGCGCCTGAAAAATGCACTGGCCGAGGCGGAGCGGCAACGCCGTAGCCTCAATGACCGTATGAATATGCTTAAAAGCTGGCGGCAGAATTTGAGCGGCTACAGTGATGGTGTACGTGCACTGTTGCGCGCACCTGCCGGAAAATTGACGGGGTTGATCGGGCCGGTGCCACAATTAGGCGTGGTTGCTGCTGGTATGGAGACGGCATTGGAGGCTGCCTTCAGTTCCTCTATGCAGGCGGTGGTAGTGCAGACGCGCCAGGATGCTGTTCGCTGTCTTGAGTATCTGCGCAGTACACAGACAGGTAAAGCAATGGTCATCTGGTTGGAGCATGAGGCGGAAGAGGATGACGCAGGTGAGGTACAGCGCATTCAGGAGCAGGTTGAGGAAGATACGCTACGTCGTTTTTTAAGTGAACATACAGCTTTGCAGGAGCGTGTTCTGGGTTTTGCCTGGCGTTTTGTGCAATGCGAAGCGTGCTATGCCCTGCTCTTTCATCGCCTGCTGCGAGGGATCGTGTTGACCAGGGATTTTCAGACGGCGCAGGAGTTACTCTCGTGGGCATTGAGCCTCAGCATTTCTTCTACCTCTGATCTACCTTTTACCACGCTGGTGACGCTTAACGGCGAAGTGCTGCATGTTGATGGCTGGATGAGCGGAGGGAGGCAAGGTAAAGATGGTGGGCAACAGGGCATGCTAGTCTATGAGCGTGAATTACGTGAATTGCCCCAACAGCTTGAGCAGAACAGGGCTTTGCTCGATCAGATAAATGCAATGCTGAGCGAGGTTCAGCGCGCGCAGGAAAGCCGCCGCGCTGAACAGGCGACGCTCGATAGAGAGCTACAGAAGCTGACCGCACGCATTAACGAGTTGACGAAAACTGTGAATACGACGCAGCGTGAGCAGGAGCGGCTCCAGGCAGAGATACAGCTTGCAACCACGCTGGAGCAGCAGTTGGCAGCAGAGGTTGCAGGTCTTGAACAGGAGGTGGTGGCGGCGCAAGAGCGCGTGCGGGCGCATGAGAAGTCGCAACGCGAGATGAGCGGTCTGGTAGAAGAGTTACAGGGAGAGATGGAGGAACGGGCGGCCCGGTATCGTCGCCAGCAAGATGAGTTAGGGCATGCGCGCACTGCTATTGCCATCAAGCGTCAGGAAGCCAAAGCGTTGCATCAGCAGGTAACTTTCCAGAGAGCACAGGCGCAGGAGCAGAAGGCCCAGGTGGAGCAGCAGGTGAAACGTTTGAAAGAGGTGGAGCAGCAGAAGCAGAAGCTGTTGGAGGTCATTGCGCTGTATCGCACCGAACTGGAACAGGCGCAAGCGTCAGCGCGCCTGCTCTCCGAGGCTTTGCACGCGGTTGAGGCGCAACTAAGCGAGGTGGAGCAGCAGATTGGAGCAGTAGAACGGCAACGTGGACAGGTGCAGCAGACGTTAAGTGAGCGTGAAGCAAATTATCGCCGGGCCTTACTGGAGAGTCAGAAGGCGCGTGATGCTGTTGAGACATTTTTGGAGCAGCTACATCAGGAGATGAATATTAGCGATCCAGCGGAGTTAGGTCGATATGCCTCACGCGATGTTTTACAGACGGGGGAGTGCGAGCGCGCCGAGCAGAATGGATACCGGTCTGAGGGAGTGAAAGGCGATAACGTTGTACAGGAGTTGTCGGATGAAGAGGAGGCACAACTAAGACGATTGCGGCGGCGTGTTGAAGCATTGCGTGGACGGCTCAAGGCGATGGGGGGCTGTGATGTCAGCGCGCCGCAGGAATATGAAGAGACACGTACACGTTACGAGTTCCTTTCTTCACAGATAACGGATATGGAGCAGGCGGCCTCACATTTGCATACGATCATTGAACAGCTTGATGCAACGATGGCGAAGCAATTTGAGATGACCTTTCAGGCGGTCAATGCTCGTTTCCGCGAGCATTTCACAACACTCTTTCAAGGAGGCATGGCGCGCCTGGAATTAACCGCGCCGAAAAAGGATGAAGATGATGCATCAGTGCCATCCAGCATGCCCGCAGGCGTAGAGGTGATTGTGCAGCCACCAGGGAAAAAGGTACAGGACCTCTCGCTGCTCTCCGGTGGTGAGCGCGCGCTGGTGTCAGCCGCTCTGCTCTTTGCGCTCCTGGAGATCAATCCCCCGCCATTCTGCCTGCTGGATGAGGTTGATGCAGCGTTGGATGAGTCGAACGTGACGCGCTTCTGTGATATTTTGCGACGGTTGGCGCAACGCACACAGTTTATTGTTATCACGCATAACCGTGTCACCATGACCTCGGCGCAGGCTATCTATGGTGTCTCGATGCGAGAAAGCGTCTCCCGTCTACTGTCGCTCAGGCTGGAGGAAGCTACGGCGGGTGCGCGGTAGGGTAGTAAACAGGGCAGAGTAGTGGTAAGGGCTATCCCCGCAGGTTCTTGCGGCTACTCTGCCCTGTTGCTCTACTGAAATTCGTTCTAAAAAGGCTTGACAACGGGGCGGAAGTGTAGTAATATGATGGCCGTAAAGAGAACCTGTCTACATGTGCAGGTGAGCCGGTGATAATAGAGAAGAAGGTACACCCGTTCCCATCCCGAACACGGAAGTTAAGCTCTTCATCCCCGACGATACTTGGGGGGTAGCCCCCTGGGAAAATAGGACATCGCCGTCTCACCCGCCCAGGTAGGTGGGTTTTTTTGTGTTGTGCGAGGGCAGGTTCATCACGCCCGTTCTGCTGGGTGATCCGTTTGATGGGCCTACGGGCGTGGTGAACCTGTTGCTCACCTACCTGTGCATATCCATAACCGATCTTTGCGGATGTTACAAGGTGGTAAGCGTCTTGATGAGCAAATCAATCTCGTCTTCTGTGTTGTAGAAGCCGGTAGAGATGCGCAGGGCCTTTGTAGAAGGGATGTTACGGATGAGGATATTTTTCTCGCGCAATGCCTGCACAACGTCGCTATCGGAGCGGTTGGCGAGTGTAAATGAGATGAGGCCGCTGGCCCCTGGTTCTGGTGTGAGCAGAGTCAGGTCGGGGACGTGTTGCAGGGCCTGAAAGGCATAGGTATGTAGAGAGGAAATGCGTTCGAACATCCAGTTGTGATGAACGCTCTCTTCGAGCCATTTCAGGACGGCGGCCTGACCGGCGACTGCTGCCGTCTGTCGTCCCCCAAACTCAAAACGTTGTGCGCCGTCTGCCAGCATCCAATCCACGCCATCCTCGTGCTTTACCGACATATAGCCAACGCTGGTAGGGGTGATGTAATGCAGTGATTGCTCACACACGTAGAGCGCGCCTGTTCCGTCGGGGCCGCAGAGCCATTTCTGCATAGGAATAGCGTAGAAATCGACCTGTAGCTCCTGCATGTTCAGTGGAATGGCACCGGCTGATTGTGCACCATCGATCAGCACGGGGATACCCAACTCGCGGCCAAGTTGCCCAACGGCGTGGATATCGAGCCGCGTGCCGGTCGTCCAGGTGATATGTGAAAGAACGATCATGCGAGTGCGTGAGGTGATGAGCGGTCGGATGGCTTCAACAGCGGGGCGATCTGCTTTTGGGCCAAGATCGGCGAAGCGGATAATAACACCGTGACGATCTCGGTTCTGATAAAGGGGAGCCAGGACTCCCATATGCTCGTGATTAGTGGTAATGACCTCGTCACCTTCATGCCAGTTGACGCCGTTAATGGCGATATTAATGCCGTCAGTAGTGTTGTTTGTGAGGGCGATCTCACGCTCTTTGGCATGCAAGAGGCGCGCGACGAAAGCACGGGCAGTCATGTAAATTTCTGAGAGCTGTTTGAAGCTATCCGGCCCGATGCGTCCATCTTGCCATTCCTGTTGCAAGCGTAGCTGCATGGCCTGAGTGACGCAGGTGGGTAGCGGCCCGAAAGTGCCGGTGTTGAGATAAATATGGGCTGTAGTGGCCGGTAGTTCGCGGCGTATCTGTTCTACGTAGGATAGGGTTGCCAAGATGAAGCTCCTTTGTAGCGCGTGTAGCGTGTTACCGGAAGGAAAAACCTATCGAGATGTCAAATAGATGACACTAACAGTATATCGCCTGGCGTGAGGAGAGTGCCAACCGAAGTGAGCGGAAGTGGTAGAATGGGGTGAAAATTTCTGGGAAGGATGGCTGGAACGATGCGTATTCGTTATTACCGCGCTGAGGATTTGCCGACGTTGGAGCATCTTCAGCAGCTTGCTATCAGTGCTGATCGGCTTTCGGCTGAGAGCGCACATATGCTGATCGATTGGTTGCAGCAAGCGGTGCTTGAGCCACAGCCAAGCGTGTTTGTGGTGCGCGATGACGACGATGAAATGAATACATGGGGTCAGGCGGGTACGCTGGATGGCGTTGAGGGGGAACTGGTCGGCTATACAGCGCTGAGATTGCTTGATGATGAACATGCCTATCATCTGCGCTGTCTGGGGACGGTGCATCCAGAATATCGGCGACAGAACGCCGGGCGCATATTGCTGGTTTCTGCTCTCAACAGAGCACGCATGTTGGCAGCAGAATTTGAGTTTGAGGCCGAACAGGAGGGACGCCCCATCTACTTTGAGGCGCTCCTGCCGGTGTATGATCCGGCGGCGGCCCGCCTGGCGGCGCGTTTTGAGATGGTGCCGACTGATGAGCCTGTGCCTGCCGGTCTATGCCTGTATCAACGCGAACTCTGGTGAACGGGCCGTGCATCAAACTTTGCGATACTCGGTCGTAACGATGTAAGTACCGTCGCTTAGATGTTCGATGGTGTAGTCATCGAAGAGAATGGCATCGCACATACGCAGGCAGAGGAAGGCGCGAAAGGCCAGTTCACGAATCTCGGTTTCAGCGTGTGAGCTGGCGCGCATTTCGATGAAGTGACGCCAGGCGCGTGCGTTTGCGGTGACAACGATGGGAGCCTCAGTCTCATTGGGCAGGAGCGAGCGAGCCGTCTGCTGAACCTTTTTGCGCAGGTCGGTGCGTGCCTCCGCGTTTAAAATGCTGACACCGGATTTTTGCATCTCCAGCAGACGACCCGTGAGAGCGGCGTATTCGGAGGCAGCACGTTCGATACGTTGGAGAAATTGCTCATGTAATGCATCATCGGCGCGATATTCTGGCCGTTCGACGAAGCGCAACATACGCCCCGATACGTACCTCTGACTTGTTTGGGAGAAACTAAAGCCTGACCTGTGACGTACTAATTCGTGTGTGGTGCTGCGTGAGATGCCGTAGAAGAGCAGGCTGAAATTGGCGTGTTCGAGGACGGAGCCATGACCGGAGGATTTAAGATTATCGAAATAGCGTTTGGCCTGTTCGTTAAAGGTGCGACCTTTGCCAAAGGACATATAGCATAACTGACCAGCGACTTTGCAGAGTTGCGCACCCTCTGGCAACGGTGTGGGATCATCGAGATATTGTGAGAAGTGCAGCGCAGGGTCGAAGCCGTTTAAGAAGCCGGTCAAGCCATCCAGATAGATCTGTGGACGGGCGAGGACGACGACGCCGGGTGCGACAAGGTAGGGAACACCGCCGGGACTGTGCTGTGGGCGGCTATGAATGCTGGCAAAACCCTGGGCCAGTTCGCCCCCAAGTTCTTGAAATAACTGAGTACTATCCAGATCAGACATAGGTACCTCCTTTGTGGCCTAGTATAGCAGATAGGGCAAAAATGGCAAAGATGATAGAGGGAGAGAGTGCATCCGCCAATTTTTGGCAGGATGAACACGAGGGATCGTTTCTACAAAGAGATGGTGCATTTCCTCCCTATTTTTCGTTATAGGAGCGATACCTTGCTTGCTGGTGGCAACAGGAGGACACCCACCGCCAGGCAACCCGTACAAGTTATCTAGCGATGGGTGTCCTCTTCACGCTTTGTTTGTTTGCTCCTCTTGAGACGTGCGTCTTTTGCCGCCGATTAGCTTACTGTTTGCTGCGGCGGGGTGAGCAGATTATCGAGTGTCGAGCGACGAATGCGATATGCCTGGCGCTCACCCTTATGGGGGAGGGTGATAGCTTCCAGTACGCCATTCTTGATCCAACGACGGACGGTGGTGTCATCGACACGTAGTTGTTTGGCGACCTCACGTACAGTGAGCAATTCCGCTTCATCGTATGCCACGGTTTCCCTCTTTCTGGTCTTATTTGGCAACTAAGACCCTATACTATACAAGACGATAATTCAGTCCTTTTTTTATACCTGGTGGGAGTATACAAGGACTGCTGACAAATTGTCTATTTAACTATAACGACGAACGTATTGTTTTTGGGTAACATAGAATGTATGTGTTCGTCATTGTGGCTTTATGGGCAAAGTTTGAAATCATTATCTTTACCCACACAATGAGTCTTTTTTTGGTCGGAGAAGGTATGGAAACGCGAACTATCCACCGATCATAGACATGGAGCGATTAGCGCGCTTGAAGCGTTTGTCTCCAATATAGTGCTTAAGTTCTTTGTGCCAGACGGCCTGGCGAATGGTGGCAGCTACTACCTCGTCGTCGGCTCCTGAGCGCAGGATGGCGCGCAAGTCTGTTTCTTCAGTGGCGAAGAGGCAGGTACGCAGTTGCCCATCGGCGGTAAGGCGAATGCGATCACAGCTTGCGCAGAAAGGTTCACTGACAGGGTTAATGAAACCAACTTCCCCGATGCCGTCGCTGAAGGTGTAGCGGCGTGCGGTTTCTGAGGGATTACTGCTGGTAATAGGCACGAGTGGGCCATAGGCGGCCTCGATAATGCTCTTGATCTCACCTCCCGTTAAAATGTCCTCCTTGCGCCAGAGCTGGTCGGCATCAAGAGGCATAAATTCTATCCAGCGCATCACGTAGGCTTTATCACGGGCGAAGCGAACGAAATCAAGGACTTCATCTTCGCTAAAGCCACGTACCGCCACGGCGTTGATCTTAACCGGATGAATGGAGGGATATTTTTGCAGTTCTTCCAGCCCTTCTAACACGCGATCAAGCTGGTCGCGGCGGGTCAGTTTGGCAAACTTTTCGCGTTGCAGAGAGTCGAGGCTGACGTTGATGCGCGTCAGTCCGGCTTCAGCCAGGGCGCGGGCCTGTTGCTTAAGGAGGATGCCGTTAGTGGTGATGCTCAGGCTGCGCAAGCCTTCGATGGTATGGAGCTGGCGCACCAGCTCTGGCACATCACGCCGCACCAGAGGTTCGCCGCCGGTTAAGCGAATCTGCTCGATGCCGAGCGAAACCGCAATGCGCGCGATGCGAACAATTTCCTCAAAAGAAAGGATTTCGGCTTTTTTGAGCCAGGGTAATCCTTCGGCGGGCATGCAATATGTGCAACGGAAATTGCATTTGTCGGTGACTGAAATACGCATGCTCTTGATGCGCCGTCCATAACTGTCAACAAGTGGTTCCATGACGAGACTCCCTTCAGGCTGATTACCGGAATGAAAGGATAGTTTTCTTAACTATAGCACATTTTCACCGCATTTGTCAGCAGTGAAATGTGGAACAATGTATGTTCCGTACTACGACATGTGGTATGCATTGGATGGGCGATGTAACGAACAGTGTAGCATTTTGCATTGCTACGTGTCGTCCTCTGTTTTCTCTGCCCTGAGGCGGTGACAAATGGATGGAAATTGTGTGACCGGAGGGAGAGCATACTCGTCTTCAAACATTGACATAACAGGACTTCTGTCCTATATTTTTTAGCGGGAATATTGACTTGTGGCCCAAAATAAAAATAGAGAGGATAGAAGTCTACGCGATGCCAAAGATTGTTGATGAGCAGATGCGGGAGGCGATGCGCCGCCGTATTATCCAGCGGGCAGCGGGTGAGTTTGCGCGCCTGGGCTTTGACCAGGCGAATATCAACGTGATAGCGGAGCAGGCGGGTATTGGCAAAGGCACCATCTACCTGTATTTTGAGAACAAGCGTGAGTTGTTCCTGGCTATGCTGCGGCAAATTGCCCAGTCGCAATTATCCGTCATTCGGGCAGCGCTGGCCTCACAAGCGGCCATTCGGGAGCAGTTGGAGCAATTATTTTATGCCTTTGCTCAACTTGCTCGTGATGATCGTGATGGCTTTAATGTCTATATGAGTGCGTTATATGGTGTAAATCGGGCATTCAGGGCCGAGGCGGTGAAGTTGTTACGTGATTACATTGATGTCATCACGCAGGTATTAGAGCAGGCGGAGCGTCGTGGGGAAATTGTGTGTCCCGATATGAAGGCAACGGCGTTGCTGGTCTTGTCGCTTACAGAGTCATACGTGCTGTCGGCGGGCGTGTTAGACTATAGTGAGGGAGAGATAGAGCGCCATGCCGGTCTGGTGGTGGAGGCGATTCTGCATGGTATCGCGCCGTTAAAATAGGGTTAGCTTCTTGGAGCGGCTCAAAGTTTTTTGTAGCGTAGATGGGTGACTGCCCATTCACAAACCTGTGGCGGGGACTCTACAGCTACATAGGAGATAGCAACAATTATGAGAGAGATTGCCTTTATTACGCCACTTCGCCGCCTCTTTACGATAGAGCGGATCCGGCAAAGTCTGGAGAATCCCAAATTTCTGCTGAAGTGGTTTCTAATCAGCTCGGCGGTAGGAATTGTGGCAGGAGTGGGTGCCATCATCTACTTTGAAGCTATTCGCCTGGCAACGAACTTCTTCTTAGGTTTTCTTGTAGGCTATCTTCCTCCTGATCCGGCGGGTGAGGGGAAGACGGTTGTCATGCCGCTCTGGTCGGCGGTGCGCCCCTGGTTATTGCCGCTGGTTGTTGCGCTTGGAGGCCTGTTATCTGGACTTATTGTTTATACGCTGGCACCGGAGGCAGAAGGAGATGGGGCTGATACGGCGATTCACGCATTTCATACAGGTGGCTCGATCAAACCATATATTCCGGTGATTAAAGTGATTGCTTCGGCTATTACGCTGGGGGCGGGTGGCTCCGGTGGCCGTGAGGGGCCGGCGGCTCAGATCAGTGCAGGGTTTGGCTCATTGTTGGCTAACGTACTACACCTTGATGCGCAAGATCGGCGCATTCTGATCGCGGTTGGTGTCGGCTCTGGTATTGGGGCAATATTCCGCGCACCGCTTGGTGGAGCTATTCTGGCTGGTGAATTGCTCTATCTGCATGATCTGGAAACAGAGGCTATCGTTCCGGGTCTGATCGCGTCTATTATAGCCTACAGTGTGTTCGGATTGCGTGAGGGTTGGAACCCTATCTTTGCTACTACAGGTAATCTGGCGTTCACATCTCCATTACAGCTTTCTTACTATGTTGTGATTGGTCTGATCTGCGGTGGGTTGGGCTGGTTGTATGCACGCGGATTTTTCGGTATAGAGCATTTTTTTCATCGGTTGCCTGTACCGAGAATTATCAAGCCTGCAATTGGAGGTCTATGTGTAGGATTGATCGGGTTGGCGGTGCCGCAGGCGTTGGGTATGGGTTATGGTTGGGTGCAGGTAGTGATGTCGCCACAAGGTTTGTTGCAGATACCGCTCTGGATCGTAATTATTTTGCCATTTACACGAATTCTGGTGACGGGTTTGACGGTTGGCTCAGGAGGGGCAGCAGGAACATTTGGGCCTGGGATGGTGATTGGGAGTATGGTGGGAGCCTTGATCTGGCGTATCTCGTTCCATCATTTGCCGGGTGTGCCGGATTCGCCTTCGCCTTTTGTGATTGTAGCAATGATGGCGTTGTTCGGGGGTGTGGCTCATGCGCCGTTGGCGGTAATGATTATGGTGGCGGAGATGACGGGCAATCTCTCGATACTGGCCCCGGCGATGGTAGCGGTGGGCATTTCGACGATTATTGTGGGTAATACGACGATCTATCGGGCGCAGGTACCGTCACGAGCAGACTCACCTGCGCATCGTCTACAACTGACCTTTCCTCTGCTCGGCACGTTAACGGTGCAACAGGCGATGGCAAAACTGACGGTACGTTTTGCGCCGGAACAGACGATAGCTTCTGCTGCACAGTTGCTCAGTGATCGTCCAGAGACGGGGGCCCCGGTGGTGGATGCGAGGGGAAGGTTGCTTGGGGTGTTGACACAGGCGGATATTCAGCGTGTGCCGGTGGAGGAGCGTGAAAAGCGTCTGGTGCGCGAGATTATGCGCAAGGATGTCGTCGTCTTTCATCCTTCGGATACGTTGGATGATGCTTTGGAGCGCTTGGCTCGCAGGCGTGTGAGCTGGGCACCGGTGGTCAGTCTGGAGGCGGAGACAGGCGGGCGAATTGTGCTGGGTTGGCTTTCGGCGGCAGATATTATGAAGGCTTATCGATCCACATTGCTCAAGGATACACAGAAGATGGGCCGTGTGATCAGGCGCACGACGCGCAATGCGCAGGCCAGGGCGAAGGCTGAGGCGACACAGCCGCTGGACAGCAGTGTGGCGGATGCGTATATGGAGCAACAACAAAAGGGGAAAACGCAAAATTTGTCACAAACAGTGAATTTGTTGCAGACTAGAAAGTTGCAGCAAACGCAAAAATTACAGTCACAAACACAAGATGGGCAGAAGCGGGAGACTGCTGAGCAGGAGGTGCCTAAAAAGTAGGGGGATGTAAAACGAAGGATGGGCAACTGGCTCTGTTCGGTTGCCCATCCTTCGTTTCAGCTGGTAAGAGGTGTATTACACGTCGTAGTAGAAGGCGAACTCGATAGGGGCGGGGCGCAAGCGCACTTCGTCTGACTGGCTACGCTTGAGGTTGACATAGCTTTCCAGGACATCGGTGGTGAAGACGCCACCTTCAAGCAAGAAAGCATGATCGTTCTCAAGGGCCTGTAAGGACTCTTCGAGGGAGCCGGGGACGGAGCGGATCTCGCGCAGTTCCTCTGGCGACAGTTCATAGAGGTTCTTGTCCACCGGGCCAAAGCCATGGTCACTCGGCTCAATCTGGCGACGGATGCCGTCGAGGCCGGCCAGCAACAAAGCAGCGAAGAGCAGGTAGGGATTTGCGCTTGGATCTGGTGAGCGGAACTCGATGCGTTTGGCGGCCGGCGCGTTGGTCTTAGGGATACGAACGGCGGCGCTACGGTTGCCTTGCGAGAAGACCAGATTGACAGGGGCTTCATAGCCGGGAACGAGACGCTTATAGCTGTTAGTAGTTGGTGCAGCGATAGCCAGCAGTGCGGGAGCGTGGATCAAGATACCGCCGATGTAGTAGCGAGCCAACTGAGAGATGCCTGCATAGCCATTGGCGTCATAGAACAGCGGGCTTTCGTGTTTCCACAGGCTCTGGTGGGTATGCATGCCGGAGCCGTTATCGCCGAAGACGGGCTTGGGCATGAATGTGGCGGTCTTGCCATACTTGCGCGCGACATTCTTCACCACGTATTTGTACAGCATGATCTTATCGGCGCATGTCACCAGGGTGTCGAAACGAATATCGATTTCGGCCTGCCCAGGAGCGCCAACCTCATGGTGATGAGCCTCGATAGGTACGCCGAGGGACTCAAGGGTCAGCACCATTTCGGTGCGCAGGTCCTGCATGGTATCGTTGGGTGCGACCGGAAAGTAGCCTTCCTTCGTGCGCATCAGGTGGCCCAGGTTGGGCTTGTTATCGCTGACGCGGGCGCTATTCCAGTGAGCCTCGTCCGAATCGACCTCAGCGTACTGCACATTCTGAGTTGAACTGTAGCGCACACTGTCGAACACGAAGAACTCGGCTTCGGGGCCGAAGTAGCTGGTGTCGGCAATGCCAGTGGAGCGCAAATACTCCTCGGCTTTTTGTGCAATGTAGCGCGGATCGCGAGTGTATGGTTGCTTCTTACCGGCGGGGCCGGGATGCGCTATATTACAGACCAGGCTCAGCGTGGGTACCGACGTGAAAGGATCGATGATGGCGCTATTGGGGTCGGGGATGACCAGCATATCGCTTTCATCAATAGTCTGGAAACCGCGAATGCTGGAACCGTCGAAAGGCACGCCTTCAACAAAGGTGGATGCTTTTAATTCGTGGACGGGGACACTAAAATGTTGCCAGGAGCCAGGCAGGTCGGTGAATTTCAGGTCTACGATCTTTACACCGCTGTCTTTGACCATTTGTAGGACATCTTCAGGGGTCATGTATTCTCCTCTCCTCTTGCTAAACCCTGCACCTTTGCTGGAAGTATGGCAAGCATTGCCTTGCTAGTATTGGCGAATCTGCATAATATAGATAGAGGAAAGTAGCGCGTCGCTGCTTTCCTGTAACTCTACTTAATCATATGACGGCGCTATCTTGCGATGCTATGGACACTTTATCCGAAAGTTGATGGCCCATATTTGTGCATTATGCACAAATATGGTTTGTAATCAGGGGGTGTAGATTGACCGGAAACAAAATATTTCCATTAGCGACATTTCTGATAGGTCTGCTCTTAGGAATAACGGGTTTGTTGTTCTATGCTTTTCTTATCTCTCACGATGCCTTGCCTGACTCCGTGACAACTGTGTCTAGTGGTGCGATAGTCGTGCAGGTCAGTCCAGACTATATCGCTGAATTGGCACAACAGAATCTTAGTGCAGCGGGTATGCCGGGCACGGTGCAGAATGTACAAGCCTCGATGACGCAGAATGGCCCTCTGGTCATAACAGGCCAAGATCGTTTCACGGTATTGGGCGTCTCTGTCACACGGCGTTTTACTGTTTTGCTGCAACCTTATGTGAAGGATTGTCAGTTGCAGGTACACATTTTACACGCGGATTTGAATGGTATCGCTGTGACCGGATTGACGACAAATTTTGAAAAACAGATCAATCGGGAGATGCAGGTTAAGATGTCCCAATTGCCACAGGGATTTACCTATTGCACGATAGGGGTGAGGACGAATCCACAGGCGCTCTCTATCATCTATTCGGCAGTGCCGAATGCCGGTTCAACGGCAATGACACCTCGAAAAAACCGTGAGTTATGAAAATAGCGTTATCGGTGTGCATCCCGGCTGTTTCCAACCGGTAACATCCTCGATGGTATCGATGTCGTAGCTCAGTCCCGTGCTGTGAATAACGGTGCTGGTCAGGTGGCGCTGACGAGCCTCTTGCTGATAGCGTTGTAAGCTGCCGATGCCAAAGACATAAGGAACAATCAAAGGGGGGCGCATAAGAACGGCATTGGTTCCTGTCCCCTCACGTGAGGCAGCTAAGACGACATCATGGCAGCGTGAAGCCTGGAGCATGCTGGCGATCTCTTCCGGGCGTAGAAGCGGCAGATCGGCAGAGATGGTCAATAATGCATCGATGCCTCTCGTGCGTTCATGCTGCGCGGCGGCGTGAAGGGCAGGGTTATGGCCTGGTTGCTCTTCAATAATTGCGTGCATACCCCAGGCTTGTGCCATTGCCAGCACGGTCGTATCTGGACTGACTACGCTAATGCGCTCAAACTGCCCACAGGCTTGCAATGTGTGCAAGACGTGGTGCAGCATCTGTATTACCAATTGTCTTCGCTCGACGCGAGAAAGGTGAGGCGCGAGGCGGCTCTTAGCTTCACACAAAGATTTGACAGGAACCAATGCGCTGTATTTCATATAGCCATATTTCTATGCTGCTTGCCAGGTATCTATAGCGTGCAGCGTGGACATCCACTATGATTGCGGCGTGATGCCGGCGGCTCTCAGCACGGCGCGTGCCAGGGCGACTTTGGCCTCGCTATCGCGCATGATGGTGTTGGTGACGACCGTTGGAATGCCCAGGTCTTCGATATCGTCGGCCAGGGGAGCATCCTGGGTATCGATGACCATGACATCAAGAAAGTCACGATAGCAGCGCGCCACACCGACGGCGGAGACATTCATGCCCAGGCCGCGCATCAATTTATCGGCTGGCCCTTTGATGGGTGCCCCCCCAACGATGGGGCTTACTGCCACTACCATGCCGCTGGCCTCGTGTAGAGTGTCATGAATGCCGGGTACGGCCAGAATACTGCCAATACTGACGATAGGGTTGCTGGGTGCGATGAGGATGGCCTCGGCCTGCTTGATAGCGTCGAGGACGCCAGGAGCTGGACGAGCCTCTTTCGCTCCCACAAAGATCACATCCTGCACTTCATCGGAACAACGGCGCTTGACCATATATTCCTGGAAGTGAAGCAAGCCTGCTGGTGTTTGAATGTGCGTTGCTATCGGCTGATCGCTCATAGGCAGGAGACGTAATTGCAGGCCGAAGCGCTGGCGCAGGTCTTCGGCGACCTCGCTCGGTGTTTTGCCTATGCGTAAGAGATTGGTGCGATGAATGTGGGTGGCAAGGTCGCGGTCGCCCAGCATAAACCAGTCTTCGTGGCCATAGCGGGTAAGCTGTTGCATAGTATTATAGGTGTCATTGCGAATGCCCCAGCCATGCGTTTCATCGACGATACCAGCAAGCGTGTACATAATGATATCGATATCGGGTGAGACGTGAAGGCCATAGAAATCACGATCATCGCCCGTATTGACGATGACGGTAATGTCTTCTTGTGGGATAACCTGTACCACGCCCTGTAAAAAGCGTGCGGCACCTACCCCACCTGCAAGGACAACAATCATAAACTACCTCTCATCTATATAGGTTACTAGTGTATCCAACGGTAAACGGGGACGGCGCTGTGGGTCGGCGGCAGCGTAACCCACAGTGATCAGCGCCTGGGGGATGAGACGTGGGTCAAGACCAAGGGCATCACAAACGATTTCCGGGCAGAAGAGCGGAGCGCACATCCAGCCGCTATCCAGGCCCAGGTCATAAGCCATGAGCAGCATATTCTGGATGGCAGCGCCGATGCTCTGAATAGCCATGATCTTCTCGTCGGCCTGGCGCTGTGCGTCGGGATAGCGATCCATGTCTTCCATATAGAGACAGGGAAGGATGATAACCGGTGCCTGCATAATGCGCTGCCGTGACTTTGCCAGGCGAATGTTGATGACACTGCTATCCTGGCCATCCATAGCGAGATTGCGTCGCCAGTCATTGCCCATATATTCCGCCAGGCGTGCTTTTGTTGTTTGTGCCTGGATGACGATAAAACGCCAGGGTTGGCGTCCGTGTGGCGAAGGTGCCCAGCGTGCCGCCTCCAGGATTTGCTCGATCTGTGCGTGCGTAACCGGGCGATCCTGGTATTTACGCACACTGCGGCGACCACGTAATAATGCCATCAGGTCGTTGGCGCGTTGGGGCAGTACCTGTTCTCTCGGTGCTGAAGATATGATCACGGTTGCTTTTTCCTGCTCTCTGTTGTCTGTTGTCATAATATCTAGCGAAACATATCTGTCGCACTATCTCGAAGAAGCGTGTGAATATCTCCCTGGGCAGGTTGGTACTGATAGCCGCGAATCAGGGCTACTGGCACGCGGTCAATCTTGCCCATGACCAGTTCGGCGGCGGCGGCCAGTTCGTCGGCGACGGCAACGGCGCTGGCCTGCATGAGATAGCCATAACTATCGTATTGACCGCGATAATCGGCGATGGCGGCCATGCCTGCGATACCGATTGCCATATTGACCTGTCCATTGCGCCAGGGACGGCCCCAGGTATCGGTAATGATAACAGCAAGATCAATATATTTGTCATATTGGGAGCTGACGAGTTGCTGTAAGCGGGTACGGATAGTTTGTGCGGAGCGGTCGGGATCAACAGGTAGCAAGGCGACACGTCGCTGCCCGCCGATGTTCGACTCGTCAACGCCCGCATTGGCGCAGATGAAGCCATGCTGTGTCTCGCTGATGAAAACGCCATGATCCATGCGTACAACACGCTTGCTTTCGCGTAAGACCACCTCAACATGCTGGGCATCCTTCCTGCCCTGCTGTGCTACGGTTCTGGCAAACGGTGAAGGCTCAATCTCATCCAGGTTGACCAGGCGATTCTCTGCTTTTGAGACGATCTTCTGAGTGACGACGAGTATATCGCCATTGTATAGCGAGAGCTGTTGCTGGTGGAGCGCGTCATAGATGAGGCGGCCCAGGTCAGCACCCGGTATGATTTCGCCGATGCCGGTAATCGGGATAATCCGTAGTTCGTTATTCATTCTTTTGCCTTAGTTTGCGGAATATGTTGCTGTTATGGCTTCAAAAAGCGCGGGTGCTGCGAAACACCGCGCTTTTTATTAAAACAGGTAGCGGTTGATTGGCCGGTTACGTCGGGTGGTAATCCGCCCATCTACCTGGTGACGTACTCCCGTTCCCTCTTCAGGGAAGAACGAGAGTAACTTTTTTATGCGCCTATTATACCACTACTTCCTGGCATTCAATGCCCGACCGTTGATCGGACGAAGCTGCATTATGATGCGGCGTTAAAGCTGCCACCACTGCCGATGCCAGGTACGAGCCGCGCTCAGGGCGTCCAGCGTCTCGCGGGTCAGGATGGTTTGGCAGCGTTTGCGTTCGTCGGAGGTCTGGTACAGGTCGATCAGGCCGGTATCAATACCGAGCAGCGGCTCGATGGCGGCGACAGTGCAGTAGGGGACATAGGCGGCGCTGTAGCCACCGGCGTGTAGCATGACCAGGCGACCGTCGCAGACCTCGTTAGCCAGTTCGACCATTAATGAAGAGATGGTGCGGTAGCCATCCATGGTCATCATCATCATGGCCAGGGGATCAAGCCAGCTTGCGTCCTGGCCGGCAGTGATTAGAATCAGTTGAGGACGGAACTGGCGACCTATGGGGAGGACGAGTTGCTCGAAGGCGGCACGATATCCCCGGTCGCCGGTACCAGGAGGAAGAGGGATATTGACAGTATAGCCGACACCAGCGCCACTACCGACTTGTTCCAGTTCGCCGCCCAGGTGTGGAAACCAGTCCTGCTGGTGAAGCGAGAGGAATAGGACGTGCGGGTCTTTATAGAAGGCATCCTGTGTACCGTTGCCGTGATGGGCATCCCAGTCAACGATCATAATACGTTCAAGGCCGTAGGCATTACGAGCGTGGTGGGCGGCAATGACGGTGTTATTGAAAATACAGAAACCCATGGCACGGTTGCTCATGGCATGATGGCACGGTGGGCGGAGCAGCGCATAAGCATTGCGGACACGCCCTTCCAGGACGGCGCTCACAGCGTTCATGGCCCCACCGGCAGCATAGAGCGCAGCTTCAAAAGAGCCTGCGCTGATGACGGTTTCGTCATCGACATCGCCCCAGGCTCCCTGTCGAGGCCCACCGGCGGCGCAGGCGCGAATACCGGCGATGTAGTCGCGCGTGTGATACACAGCTAGCTCGTCTTCGCTGGCAGCGCGTGTAGGAATTAGTACCATTCGCTCAGTCAGGTGTAAAGCAGTGAGAAATTCTTGTATTCGTTGTATGATAAAGGAGGAGGAAGGATGAGGCTCTGGTGAGACATGGAAAGAGCCATGGCGGGTTTTCACCGTGTCCTCAACGCCGGTATCATGTCTTAAAAAGCGAGTATCGAAAACCAGGCCGGTGTGGTGTGCAGGCATGTCAACTTGGATCCTTTCTGTGGAAGATATGCTTCTATCATACGTTATAGGTCGCAGGCTTTCCATTGATGACAGTACATAAGAGCAAGTGGTACGATTAGGAATGCTATGGATCAGCATACAAATCAGCATACAAATAAGAATCAGATAGACGAGATAGATCAGCGAATCATTTCAGCGTTGCAGTTGGATGGGAGGCGGCCATTTACCAAAATTGCGGCTGACCTGGGCATCTCGGAAGCAAGTGTGCGACAGCGGGTGGCGCATCTGGTGAATACGCAAGTGATCCAGATCGTGGCGATTACCAACCCTATTAAGCTGGGTTTTACTCTTGCCAGTATGATTGGTATTCGTGTAAGCGGAGCGCGGCTGCTTGAAGCGGCACAGGAGATAGCCGCCTTTGATGAGGTTATCTATCTGATTCTTTGTACCGGCAGCTTTGATATGCTCGCGGAGGTGGTCTGCCGCGATAATGATCACTTCCTCAAGTTTTTGACCGAGAAATTGTACAAGGTGGAGGGTGTAAGGGAGGCAGAGACGTTCATGTATTTAAGAGTGTGTAAACAAGACGACCGCGCGTTTCTCTCGCAAGCGCGCCTTTCGCCCTCTCCCCCGCTCTCACGAGCAGGCAATGAGTAGCGCTTTGTATTCCGATAGATGGAAAAGGGCCAGGGTTAGGCTTTTGTCAGGATGATTGGGTAATAGCGTGTACATAGTCAGATGTTCTAGTGTATAATGCGGTTGCAGGTTGGGCAGACAGGAGTCTGCCTGTGATATACCCTTTTGCTCTGTGATGTAGTGTTGAAAAATTCGTTGAAGTAATAGATAGAAAGATTTGAGCATACAGGCATTACCACTACCCTGGTAAACTCATAACTGAGAAACTCTGTTCAGCAATTTAAGGAGAACGTCCTGTGATTGAAACAACCCCGCCGGGTACGATACTAAATGGACGCTATCGGATTGAGCGAGTGCTGGGCAGTGGAGGTTTTGGACATGTCTATCTAGCGATAGACCTGGCGAGCAGCCAGCAGTATGCCGTGAAAGAATATTTAGTAACGGGTACGAGTGGTCAGGAACAGCTCAGACACGAGTCGAATGTGCTGAGTCAGTTACATCATCCTAACCTTCCGGCCTTTTATGACGCTTTTAATGAACGCGGTCGCTATTATGTCGTACTGAACTATATTGAAGGGAACGACTTAACTGATCTCATTCGCCTGGCCCGTCAGCATAATGAGGCGATACCGATTGCGCGGATTATGGACTGGTTGCTGGCTATTTGTGACGCAGTAAGTTTTCTGCATAGTCAGCATCCGCCGGTGATTCATCGTGATATTAAGCCGGATAATATTCGTATTACTTCCGATGGGACGGCGGTGCTGGTCGATCTGGGCAATGCGAAGGAGGCGGCTGACGGGGCACGCACACTATTTTTTATTCGCCATCAAGGCACCCCAGGCTATGCGCCACTGGAACAGTATCCCGGCGGGAGTGGCACGGATGCCCGCTCCGACGTTTATGCGTTGGGAGGAACGCTTTATTTTGCCTTGACAGCGCACGAACCGCCCAGTGTTTCTACGCGCCAGTCGGTGCAGGTGGGTCAGCCTGACCTGCCTTCGTTACAGCAGTTGCTGGCGAACAATCCACCGGAGGATAGCGCAAATCCTGTGCGAGCCTTTCGTCTGGGTGTTACCAAGCCTGGCAAACCGGTTCCGCGTCACTCGCGCCACCTGGCGCAGTTGGGGACGCTGTCGCCGGAGTTGTTGGAGCGGCTCAATGTGATTATCCAGAAGGCGATGGCGATGAAGCCGAAGAATCGCTATCAGTCGGTGGCAGAGTTTGCTGCCGACTTGCGCGCTGTACGTGCGGCGCTGCCTGTTGGGGCGGGCGCGGGGCGTGTGCCAGACACACACAGTACGCAGCCAGACCTGCCGATGCTCTATGAGTCGCTACAGACGGCTAAAGAGCAGGCGGCTGAGAGCAGTAGCGGGGGTGATGTCGCGGCTAAGCCGAGCGCGTTTGCGATGTTTTGCCCACGATGTAACGCGCCAATTATTGCGCACGCGACTTTTTGTCCGCATTGTGGTACGGCACTCACGCCCTCTTCTCCGCAGAATCGCCAGTATAGCCGGGGAACCGATGTTTCTGTGGCGGGCGAGAGCAAGGTGACAAATGGGCAGGCCAGAGGGGATATTGCTGCTGAGCAAACGCTGATTATTGGGTCAAAGCCTTCTGGAGGGCCGTCATCGTTGAGAACGGGAGCAGCTCAAACGAACATACCGCCGGTTAGTCAGCAGGGGGCCAATTCTCCATCGTCGATAATGCCGGGGCAGGGAGGGATATCGTCGGCGTCAGCGTTCTCAGCACAGGGGCAGGGAAGGGCGATGAGTAGTATGGTGCAGCAGCGTCAAGGGCCACCGATGGTTGCTGATACATCTGATGTTTCAGGCTCGAAGATAGAACTGAAGTGGTTGCTCATCATGGCGGTGATCGTGGCCATCCTGCTCGTTGTGATGATTTTCCTGCTCACGCGGGTACATTCTGGCGGCAGCGGTTTCGTTGGCATTCCCCGTGTTCTACTCTATCAACTACTGGAGGGATTTCATGGGCGAAGTTTCCCTGGCCGCGCTTTTACCACCGTTGCGGATTTTGCTGCTGGGATATGGTAATGTAGCGCAGGCTTTCCTGCCGCTGCTGGCGGCCCGTAGCGAGTGGCTAGGGCGAGAATTAGGGATAAGGCCACTGATTAGTGGTATTGGCACGCAGCATCAGGGTTTTTTTGTGCATGCTACCGGTATTGCGGCAACGACGCTGGCTGAAGCTGCTGATCCCTTGCTGCTCTTTCGTTCGCAGTCTCAGCAGGTGCAGGATGCTGCAACTTTTATTCAGAAAGGGAGAGCGGCGCAGGCAACGGTGTTAATTGAGCTTACCAGCCTGAATCCTCAAGACGGACAGCCTGCGTTATCTCTTATTCGCCTGGCGCTACAAAGTGGTTTGCATGTGATCACCGCCAATAAGGGGCCGGTGGCGTATGGACAGGCGGAACTGGAGGCGCTGGCGCGTCGGCACGGTGTACAGTTCCGTTTCGAGTCTACCGTCATGGATGGTTTGCCATTGATCAACCTGGCGCAATTTACCTTACAGGCGGTGCAGATTATCTCGTTTCGTGCTTTGTTGAACACGACCAGCACGCTCGTGTTGAGTATGATGGAGCAGGGGTACTCGCTGGATGATGCTATACGGAAGGCGCAGCAACTTGGTATCGCGGAGACCGACCCCTGGTACGATCTGGATGGCTGGGATGCAGCACTGAAAACAACGATTCTGGTGAATAATCTGCTAGAAGGACGTATTACGCCAGCAATGGTGCAGCGCGAGGGCATACGCAATCTACCCCCGGCAGACATTTTTGCAGCGGCGCTGGCGGGCGCGTCGATTCGCCTGGTCAGTCGTGCTTCGCGTAAGCAGGGGGTGGTAAGTGCGCAGGTGGGACCGGAACGGATTGAGTCTAATGATGTCCTCTATGTGAGCAAAGAAGTGGCCGGTATACCCAGTATTATTGTGCTGGAAACCGAGGCGATGGGTACTATTACTCTCATTGAACACGAATCGCTGGTGCGCCAGACGGCCTATGGCGTCCTCAGCGACCTCATCGCCATTGTGCGTCAGCGCTCCGCGCGCTAAAGCTGTTGCCCTGTCGTCTTCGCGAAGAGAAGTAAGTTTTGCTAGTTGGCATGTATCAAGCTGCGAGTCGGTTCGTTTTGCATCTGGTTATAGATATGGTAGTATTTGAGAACCAGATCGTAATCTACCTGCTCTAGCGGACCCCGCCCGCTACGGATGATGCGCTCAGCGTCCCAAATGCTGTAGTCTTGTGTCGGGTGAAGCAAGCCTTGTTCAAGGACACGGTCGTATAAGCTTGTGCCAGGGAGTGGATTGAAGATGTTGGGATTAGGATATATCCAGGGAAAATTTTTGAACACATCGAGGGTTTGTTGATAGTCCTCCTCCGTTTCACCAGGGAGGCCAAGCAGTATATTGAAGGCACATGGGATATGATAATGTCCACACAATTCTGCTACTCTGTATGCTTGAGCTACCGTTGTTCCCTTGCTAATGATCTCGTCTAATACTCTTTGCGAGCCGCTCTCGAAGCCGAACCAGACGTTGCAACGCGCACTTGCGCATGCTTTGGCGATCTCTTCATCCCAACAATCCACAGTTGAGTTAAATTGAATTGTTACATTGGGAAAGTTTTCGGACATCTTTTGGATGAAGAGCAGAAAGTGAGTTTTAAAGAAAGTAGCAACTGAATCGGCTACGAGAACATAATTTACTTGATGGTGGGTCACAGCCGCCTCTATAGAGGAAAAGACAGTCTCTAAAGGCATTTTTCTGAAAGGCTTCCAGGCAGTGCCGGTCTGAGCGACTTCGCAAAAGCGGCACTTTTTGAAACAACCGCGTGATGTTTCTACGTAGATGGTGCGGTATGAGGGGTATTGTTCAAATATGGGTTGATAAGGAGAAAAATCTGTGACAGATGGGACAGCGTGTAAGTTGCGCACCAACTTGGCTTGAAGGACAAGTGGGGTTACTGGAAATTTGGGGTGATGTCCCCTCTCAAGGGAGTGCAGCAAATCAGGAAATATTTCTTCTGCTTCGCCCTGAATAATATAATGAAAAGCGTTACTAGCTAAAAATTCGTCTATTGCTACAGATGCATGTAAGCCTCCCCCGACCACAGTTTTTCCAAGCTGTTTACATAGGGCGGCTACGCGAAATCCCTCTAGCGCGGAAGATGAGAGAAAGCTGATACCGGCGACGTCAGCGTTCGAGTTTGCAATTGCTTTCTGTAGAAGGGTTTCGTTCAGAGACCAGGCACCTTCTCTGCGTTCCATATAAAATCTCGTATCGATAAGCTCTACAGCGTGTCCTGCTCGTCGGCAGATTGCTCCAAGCAAGGCCAATGTGAGGGGGGGAGCCATCACAGGGTAACGGACGGTGATATTTGCTTTAACCTCCGGCATTGCAGCCAGTATGAGCAGGACTTTCACGATAGGCTCCTTTTGCAACTCTTCATGCTTTGCGCTTTAGCCCTTTAGAAAGTGGCTCATCGTCGATGATGAGCCACAGCCGTTCTGTTGACACAGGGAGGTTGTCATTGTGGAGAGCGAATGTCGTTGGGACGACCGGGATAGCGCGTCAGACCGGCTCCTGGCCCCAATTGATCGGCAGGCAGCGAGAGCCGTTCGGCTTTGCGTTGGAGTGCAAGCACGATAAATTCGACAGCGGTGTCAAGGTCAAAGGCACCGGTATTGAGAACGATGTCGTATAATGCAGTTTCGTCTGGGCGATGGTGGTATTCTTCCTGGAGGAAGCGATGCCTGTCTTGATCTTTGACCTGGATGCGGCTGCGGGCGGTGTTGTAATCCAGGCCCTCGCGCTTCATGACATAGGGGATGCGTAGCTCCAGTGGAGCGACAATACGCACATGGAGGACATCGCGCCGATTAGCCAGCACGACCTGGGAACCGCGACCGACGATGACGACATGGCCTGTTTCGGCAGCGCCCTGCACAACGTGCACCAGCGCCTCGCGGTAGAGTTGAGAATTCATACTGAGAGCCAGGCCCGGCTCGACGTAGCCGATGGGGGCGGCGAGGGGCATACTGGCTAGAATACGTGTGGCCAGGCTCTCGACGCGTTCATCACGGGCAGTGGCCTCTTCTACCGTGATTCCTAGCTCGTGGGCAACGCGCACGACGACTTCGTGATCGACCAGCCGCCATTCCAGGCGCTCGGCGAGTCGGCGTGCGATCTCTCCACCGCCGCTACCATATTCGCGTGAAATGGTGATCGCTCGCATCTGATTGATGACGTTACGATCTGCATTCATAAAACTCTCCTCTTTCCTTGTTGGCTATCGTAGGCAACATTTCGCTAGAGGCAACGATAACGATAATTTAGGAAAATGGATTCCATTCTCATTGTAGCACGAGAGAGAGAAGATTGCCATTCATCAAATATGCATTGATGACGGTGATGGGTCTTCACGCTACATATCTTTTGATAGTTTTATTATACTTCATTGCCAATCTGTCTTTCGTGAATCGGGGGTCAGGCCCACATTTCCGCCAGTGAGCGTTTCACACGTGTGAGCCATGACGGGAGCGCGGAGGCCCAGGTGAGCCGTTCGAGCATATCGTTGAGCAGAGCCTCTTCGTCGAGGGAGTAGGCTGAGAAGAAAAGGTCTTCCAGCGGGCCGTTGATAGTGGCGATGGGAGCAACCAGGGTGAGGGCCTCGCTCAGTAACGCTGCTTCTCCTCTGGCCGGGGGACATAGTTCGGCATAGGCATGGAGGAAGCGGCGGGCATATTCTGGTTCGAGACCGCGTTTAGTGAGAGGACGGGTGCGACCGTCTTGTGTCTCCCATTGTAAGGCGCTGAAGGAAAAGAGGGCAAAGGCAACCTCGAAGATGCGTTTTTCCCAGCGCGAGGCTTCCAGCCCCAGGACGGCCACGACGCCGAAGGGGCCGAAGCGGAGATTATGGGCATGATAATCGCCATGAATATGAAATTCGGGCAGGCCATGTGTGGCACCAATGGACATCATTGCTGAGGGTAGCACGGCCTCCCACTGATCTGCCCAGTGCGAGAGGGCGGTGGAGAGGGGTTGGAGGGTAAGCTGGTCGGCTTTGGAGCGTGCGAGGTTGAGCCAGCCCTGTACGAGAGCGCCGATATGAACCTCGGAGGGCCAGCGATGTTGTGGCCCCTGGTAGTGTTGTGATGCCAGGTGGATGCGTCCAAGCATGCGACCGGCATGCTCAATCCAGTGGCTTGCCTGCGGTGCGGCGCTACTGAAGATTTCGCCGCCAGGGAGTTGCTGTAACTCGAAATAATCTTCACCGATAGCTACGAATGGTTCACCCTGGGGTGTCAGGCGGAGTGGAGGGATGGGGATGCCTTGTTGTTGCAGGTAATGCTGGAAGGCGTAGCGATGATGGGGGTCAGCAGCGATTGGCACCTCCTGGCGTTCTTTGAGCAAGTAGCGTTCGCCCTGGATGTCGATGAGAAGGCTGAGTTGTGCGGAGGGAGCGCCTTCGGCAGGCCCCAGGTTGTGCCAATCCTGAACGCCGAAGGCACGCATGATCGCATGAAGATCAATGACTTCTTCTTCTTCGTGCCATTGTTCGTCATCAGAACTCTGCATGGTGTCGCGTCCTTTTACAGTTCTACCGGTAGGTCATCGCGCTCGCCCCACTCATTCCACGAGCCGTCATAGTTGGTTAGATTGGGATAGCCAAGCATGGCCAGACTGAAGAGAACTGTTGTGGCAGCTACGCCGCCGTTGCAATAGGCCACTACTTGTTGCTCCGGTTTGATACCGGCTTGCTGAAATATGCGCGCTAATTCCTCGTTGTTGCGGAAAGTGCCGTTTTCCGGGTTAATGAGTTCTTCGCGTGGCAGGCTAATGGCCCCTGGGATGTGGCCTGGGCGAGCATGACCGCGAACGACTTGGCCCGTATACTGGCCGCTATCGCGTGCATCGATCAGCATAATGCCCTGCTTCCCGATAGCGGCGAGGACATCCTGGGCGGTTGCCCGTAAGCGCGGCTGCACGCGGGGGGTGAAAGTTGTTGCGGAGTAGGAGGGAATGACGCTGGTTGTTGGACGGTTCTCACGGAGCCACTTGGGATAGCCGCCATTGAGGACAACGACCTGACTATGCCCATAGTAGTGCAAGGCCCACCAGAGACGGGTAGCGAACTGTGAGGCTGGATGGGCGTCATAGGCGACGACGAGATGTTCGTCCCCAATGCCCGCTTTTTCCATGGCCTCAGCAAAGCGAGCCGGAGGAGCGATCTGTGCCTCTACATCGTCGTTGGGGTCTACAATGTCCTGGCTCCAATCGATGTAGACAGCACCAGGGATGTGATCGCGTTCGTATTCGTCGCGCGCGCCGGTATATAGTGCCTCTTGTTTGTTATCATACACGGTGAGGCGGACGTAGCCACGCATATCGACGATGCGAAGACGTGGGTCGTTGAGATGTGCAGCGAGCCAGTCGGTTTCGACGAGGAAGTGATTACGTTCAGGTGACATCGGTGTTACAAGCCTCCTTGATAAAATTGGAATTATGAGAACAGTCCTGCCGCGTCAGGATTTTCGGTGCTGACGAAATGTGCCGGTGTGTTGAACACGGTGAGTGGTTTAACACCTTGAATACGCATCGACGGGCCGGGTGTTTGTGTGGTGATGTAACGCTGCACGATCAAGCCCAGTGGGCGTGCCAGGATAAGAGCGGCAGTCGAAGCCAGGATAACGTTGTTGGCGGTACTGTAAGGACGACGCATCTTAGCGACGGCCATAGCGGAGAGGCCAGTCAGCATACCTGCGACCGCCAGATTGGTGCCACAGCGTTCGTTGACGGCCAGCTCCGGGTGGGTAGTGCGGAGCAATTGCAGCGCCTTTTCGGCGGTGGGAAGAATGGCTTCGGTTGGAATATCGCCGAAGACGAAGAAGCCGGCGGCAAATGAGATGCCGGAGAGTCGTGCTTCAGGAAATTTTCTGGCAAGCAGGACGATGGTGGCGTGTTCCAGGGCGTGGTTTTGTCTTACAGCGCTTCCTAGAAGCATCTGCTGGGCTACCTGTACAATTGGATGAAGAGAAGTCATGGGCGAAAACCTTCTTTCATGTATGAAACTCTGCACAGGACATACTGCATAGGCGAGATAGCCTGGGCAGAGGTTACAAATTTTTTGGCATAGAGTGCTACAGTGAATCATAACATAGCGTGCAACGTTTAGGCTTAGCCCGTCTGGTGAGGAAGCCTGAGTTAGTAGATGATATGGAACTGCACGAGTTCGTCTCCGAAGCTGATCAAATCACCATCTTGTAGTTCGACCGGCTGAAAGATGCGGATGCTATTGAGCGCGGTGCCGTTCGAGCTTTGCAGGTCCTGGAGATACCAGCGGCCATTTTCAAACCACAGGCGAGCGTGACGGCGTGAGACGGTATTGCCGACGATAATAAAATCATTGCCATTTGTGCGTCCAATGGTGGTCATGGTTTGATGGAAACGATAAGTACGCCCGCTCAAAGGGCCATTTTTGATGGTGAGTTGTGCCAGGACGGGCCTGCCGTTGGGTCCCAGGTAGTGATCTTTGGCGGCCAGAGTATCAGAAAGCTCATAGCCGCAGGAGGTACAGTAGAGACGGGTGCTGGGATTGGGAGCACCACAGCGAAAACAGGGAATAGTGATGGCGACCATGCCTTGCTCAAGGCTCTGTCCTTGTTGTGGTGATGAGCCAGGCCCGATAGGGGTCACCGGTGTAGAGGATGGGCGTGCTTCACTATGGGCCGGATTGATGAGAGAGGCCATGCCCAGACGTCCTGAGCGTGGGAGGACGATGTTAGAGATCACAACGGCATTCGTAAGGGCGTCGATGAGTTCCTCCATTGATTGATAGCGTTCATAGGGCTGCTTAGCGGTCATTTGCTGCACGACCTGGATGATAGGCGAGGGGATGTTGGCGGTGGTCAGCATTTCAACAGGCAGCGGGTCTTGCAGATGTTTGACGGTGATCGTCAGTGGATTATCGGCAGTAAAAGGGACACGCCCGGTCAGGCAGTGAAAGAGAGTGATGCCGAGGGAATAAATATCGCTGCGCCGGTCTACGGCCAGCCCTGTGCCCTGTTCGGGTGACATATATTGTGGGGTGCCGATGCCGGTGCCGACGCGGGTCAGTTGCGTAGTACCTTCCAGGATTTTAGCGATGCCGAAGTCTGAGAGGAGCAAGTAGCCATCTTTACGCAGCAGCATATTGGCGGGTTTCACATCACGATGGATGATGCCGTTACGGTGAGCGCAAGCCAGGCCTTCTGCTGCCTGGATGATGTAATCAATGGCCTCGGCGACAGGCAGAGCTTTCTTCAAGCGATCTTTTAATGTCCCCCCATCCACGTATTCCATGACGATATAGGTAATATGGTCTTGTTCGCCAAAGTCATGAATTTGAACAATATTAGGGTGAGCAAGTTTGGCGACGGAGCGCGCTTCCTGCTCAAAGCGTTTGACGAAAATAGGGTCGCGCGCGTGGTAGGCCGGTAGTACTTTGATGGCGACGTAGCGATCAAGAGTTGGTTGGTAGGCCTTGAAGACGGTAGCCATACCTCCTGAGCCGATGCGTTCGACAATGCGAAAATGCCCTAGCGATTTACCGATCAGGGCATTGAGATCATTCGCATTGCCTGACTGGCGAGGATAGAGATTTTCTTGTTGCATAAAGTGTGATACCCCCTTTTCGCCTACCATATTTTATTTTCATTTGCCACCGGTTTTGCAGTATCATGACCATCTATGGAAGAACGATGGAATCGTGATACTGTGAGCCATCTCCACCTCTGTTTAAATAGATGGTGTAGTGTGGTGATGTTTTTACAAGCAAACAGCCATCTGACAAATGGCACTAGAGATACACCCCTGATTATACTCATATAAACGTAACATGTCGAGAGTTCTTAAACGATAAGCAAGCAAGGGCGACCTTGCACCCTAAGAATGGGAAAGCCCTGGTGGGGCAGCGCCAGGTTCTACATAGTGGTAGATAATGTGCTGGTTCAATCTCACAAAGCATGACAAGATACAAACATTGTCATTACGATGTGCCACATTGTAACGTATCATGTAACGTTCATAGTGTATATTGTTATTCTTTCTCCTTATTCAGATTAAGTCATTGTTATATATCATGTAAGGTTTAATGGGTAGATGGTCATGTTTCTCACTTTGCAGTGGATGCTTTTTTTTTTTTTTTTTTTGTAGTGAAAACAGTTTTTACCCCTTGACATTTACCGCTTGCTACGGCATAATCTCTTCTGTCGGTGGAAACAGCCTGTAACTGATGGCTGTGACGGACTGGCGAGAGATATCTTGTGCGTAGGGGAAATGCACACGGCGTACCTCAACTCTTGTCCAGTACGACTACGATTAACGCGGCCTTTCCTGGTATTCCATGTCTTATGCAGAGGCAAGGGTAAGAGAGGGTTTTTCTGCCCGGCTAGTTGCCACCTTGCTGTTCTTCAGAAGAAAAGAGGTGATAGGTATTTAATGAGGTAGATGATCTGAACCATATCCTGGAAAGATCACATGGATTTGTCTGTCTCGATGGAGGCGGACCAGCAGCATGGCACTCTAAAAAGCTTGGACCCTCGATAGAGTGCCACGCTACGCACGATAGTTCATCGCATGCTAAGTATAGCATGCGACAGGATTGCTATGCAATCAGAAAGGAACCTGGAAATCTGCATGTTTAAACAATCGGTAAGCACACACGCTTCTTCTCCTGGAGAGCAGGAAAATGATACCTCAAGGTATCTCGAAGAATCCCATGTTCTGTTGTTATTTGCTGGGCGCTTGGCTGGCGTATTTGTGGTGGTACTTTCTGTCTGTTGGGTTGTTTTCGCGGCGTATGGGCAGAAAGCATACGCCAAATCTCTATATAACTGCCCTCCTGCTGGTATGCATTGTTATGGAGTGGAGATCTGGCCTAATCAAGTATTAGGAGCGCAAACAAGTATTTCTGTGGTGCATTTAGCCCCCGGAAATGGATTTGTGACGAATGAAGAATGGTTGATGGAGGATGATGCTGAAGGCACTTTTTGGGTTGAAGCTGGCTATCTTGTTAATAGTCAAGTTGATAATGGAACAGAGCTATGGTTCTGGGCTGATTACCGTCCTTCAGATTCCAACATCAATGATCACTATGCAGCCACAGGCATTTCTTCAAGTGACTATGGAAACAATGTCAACATCACTATTCAATCGGGAACTAACACACTTGGAACTTCCTGGACGGTTCAAGTATTCGGCAATGCAACAGGCATTGAAGGCACATCGACTCATAATTCAATGATCCCTACTCAAATCGAGATAGGACAGGAACTTGCTGGATCATCTGGTGTGAGCGCCCCCAAGGCGATTTTCGAGTACAATACATGGAGAGGGAAGAATAGCCCTGTAGGATCTTTCCAATATCAAACTAGTGATGGTGATGGTATTCAGGCCCAGGATCCTCCATATGCAGGTTGGTACGATAACCATGATCCAAAAAGTTATGTTGGCGGCCAAATGTATACTTGTTCTCCAACAAGTTGTTAGAGGTAATCCTCCAGTGAGTTCTTCGGGAAAAAAGAAAGGAATTTATCCCAATGTCGCATATGAGAAAATTGCTCATGATCACATCTGCATTTGCCTTTGTCGCTTTAGTTGTGGTGGGAGTTCTCATAGCTGGTAGCAATATACATGGAGCATCTGCAAGTGCATTCCCATCTCCGCAGACGATGTATGCACGGTCTCCTCATATGGTTGACACGAGTAATGTACCTACAGGTGGCTTCGGCATTCCCCGAACACGTACTGGTACCCCTGCATTTACGGTGAGTGATGTAAAAAACTATATTAATACTCACCCTTTTCCAGGCGGTCCTACATTATCTGGCAAGCCTCTCACTATTACAAGCGTTGAATTTATCACCAGTGCTGTTGCTAGCGCGCGCTTGAATGGTGAGAATATTGATGTACCTGCTACGCAGTTGGTATGTTATGTCCAACTAACAGGTGAATACAATCCCCTATACGTTTCAGTTCCTCCTGGCTTCCATCTTAATACGGAGGACGCAGCTACTGAAATCTTTGATGCGACAACGGGTAATCTACTTCTTTTAAGCGTACCCGCGTCAGCATTGCAAAAGGATTAGTGTGAAAGGAGGGATATTAGGAACATTGTTTCCCTTCCCTCCCAGAAACTCAGAAAATGTAGCTAGTGTATAGCTCTGTATTTTCTGAGTTTTACATTGATGGGGGAAGTTGCTAACTTCCTTCCCTCATAAAAATGGATAAACATTTAAGCTGAAGACCCATTACGGTTGATTGAATATGATATACTCTGTAAGAGATAACATATTCTCTCATAGAGGGGAGATAAAAAGATATGTTGATTTTCATACAGTATTACATTTTCTCGCATATTCCTAACAATATATTGAGGTTTATCACACTTAATATGCCATACTTATCTCTTACCGCTATAGACATTATTCTGGGATTTTGTGTGCTATTGCTGGTCGGAGGAATCTGGATGCTCGCAAAAAATGTACAGGGGGCGTTTTGGCGGCGGTATATCGACAAACTTTTTAGCTTTACCGGCATTCTTTCTGCCATTGTGCTGGTGAATGCGTGGGAACGCTGGAAGGAATACCATAATGCACCTACTCAGTTGGTTTCTATGCCTTTGGGAGCGGATGTATCGTTTTACCACGCATCATTACACGCACTTGGCCTGCTCTGCATTGCTTTTATTTTCCTCTCAATCAGCGTTTCAGCCCTCATCATCATCAAGAGTAAGCTTCATCCTGTCTGGTGGCTAGCGAAATATCAACGTGAGCAAGCCATCCCTCCGCCCCCGCAGCACCAATAGTAGAGTAAATATGTGCAAAACTCGGCTCTGTAGGAGTGTAATTCATCACGCCGTAACATTTGTCCGTGTTGTGTTTGAACTTGAAGTGGAAGGAACGATGGCTCAACCGCAAAAGAAGCGCATCATACTCTTTCCAATTACAACTCTTCTTGACGGCGCTCAGTGCCAGGAAGGGGACACAGCAATGGCACTACCAGACCAATTGCCGTAATGACGATAGCAGCACACTCCCCTACGATCAGATTCATAGTCACACTCCCCTGTTTCTGACAGCACCGGTCACAGGTCAATAAGCAGGAGATGAATTTGGGACTGTACTACCTCAAACTGCTGAAGAATAATCTCATTAAAGTTTGTCACATATAAGTGATGCCAGGCATCCTTATATGTGACGGTGAGAGATGGGTGTCTCATAGTAAGCTAGAACAAAAAAGGGGCCAGGTTTATGAAATGTCATGTTCTCTCAGGTATCTTCGCGTTCTATGTGCTAGCGATCCTTGCGACTGCATTGATCGGTATAAAAGGTATGGTAGGTGCAAGTCACGCTCCACTTGCATCTGGGCCTGGGGTGGTTCTAAAGGGGTTGAAGAGTGCCGGGCCTGGTCTACAAGCTATACCAACCCCTACTAATGAACAAGGCATTACGCTTGCACAAGTGAGGCAGTATGTCATCACAAATCCCTTTCCAGGTGGGTCAACGATTTCTGGCCAGGCTCCACAAATTGTCTCTATCCAGCTTGTGACCAGTCTACAGGCGGAGCAACTGCTCAATGGGGAAGAAACGGGGCTTCCAGCCAACGCAATGGTGTACCTTGTTATACTGCATGGTCCTTTTATCTTGACCAATATACACTCTCCTGCTCCCATAAAGATGCAACCATCTCCTGGTGGATTTGAAGTTTTCGATGCACAGACAGGAACTATGCTTGAGTGGGGAACGTATGCATAAGGGTACCTACGTTTGTCTTGGGGAGCGTTACCTTCTACTATAGATCGAGTTCATAAAACAGGCGATGTTCTTCTGAAGAAAGGGCAATGAACATGAAGATGTTGCGAAGCTGGTACCTTTTATCGATTCAGTACAGCATGTTTTTTAGCCTGTAGCCTTAGTCTACTGTCGCTGTTGTGTGGATGCTCACAAAATACATCTCAGGCAGCGAATCATGCTCAAGCAAGTATCTACCCAAAAGTCGTCACGATGGACGCCAGTTGGTCACATTATTATCCAACTTTAGCCTCTATCAAGAAGGATGCTGATTTAGGTATTAGAGGAGAAATTACCCAGATATTCAGTACCGATGCATCAGCCAATGCTCCGATAAGTACCTACTTCATCGTAACTATTGAAGAGGTACTGTGGAACCCCCACAGTCTGAGCTTAAGTGCTGGTGCGACTATTATTCTTGACCAGGAGGGAGGGGTTGTGAATGGTACCCTCTACCAGGCGGATGATGATCCACTTTTTCAGATCGGAGAACAAACAATTGTCTTTTTGCGCCAGTATAGCCCTGGTCACTTTTTCGTCTTAGGGAGACCATCAGGACGCTTTAAGGTGAGTGGAAGCATTGTTACTCCCATCAGCGCAGATGGGATGCCTTTGCCAGGTGGTACTACTCTCAGTAGCTTCCGCACGCTGCTACTCAAGGCATAGCCAGAAAGGATCGTCAGCAAGATGAGGAGCGATTACCACTGCCAATGGACAAGATATTACTATTACGGAGTTTAAGGTTCCTGAGCAGTGGCGGGCTTTTCCATTCTTGGGGCGTAAGGCTATGCCTCTACAATGAATACGAGCAGAAGTTGCATGGTATTCATTGTAGAGACGGCTATTGCAGAGTCATGGATCGATGGGCTATCCTTCCAGGAGCAAGCTTTCAGGGTCTTCGATGAGTTCTTTGACGGTGACCAGGAAGCGCACGGCCTCGCTACCATCGACGATGCGGTGGTCGTAGGAGAGGGCGACGTACATCATGGGGCGGATGACGACCTGGCCGTTGATTGCCACCGGACGTTCCTGAATCTTATGCATGCCCAGGATGCCGACCTGAGGGGCGTTGAGAATGGGCGTAGAGAGCAGGGAGCCGAAGACGCCTCCGTTGGTAATGGTAAAGGTGCCACCTTGCAGCTCGCTCAGACTGAGGCTGTTGGAGCGGGCGCGTTTTGCCAGGTCGGCAATCTCACGCTCGATTTCAGCGAAGCTCTTGCGGTCGGCATCACGTAGGACTGGCACGACCAGACCTTCATCGGTGGCGACGGCGATGCCAATATCGTAGTAGTGCTTGATAATCATGTCGTTGCCCTGGATTTCGGCATTCAGACGCGGGAAGGCTTTCAGGGCACCGACGACGGCTTTTGTGAAGAAGGACATAAAGCCGAGCGAGACGTTGTGTTTTTCCTTGAAGGCGTCTTTGCGGCGCGCGCGTATATCCAGGATGGCGCTCATATCTACCTCGTTAAAGGTAGTGAGCATGGCGGCGGTATGCTGGGCCTCGACCAGCCGCTGAGCGATGGTTTGGCGGCGGCGCGACATGCGGACACGCTCTTCCGGTCGTGTGGATACGAAGCTCGTGCCGACAGATTGAGGCGCAGGGGTGGGTATTGGCGTCGGGGTTGGCATTGGTGCTGGACGTGTGGGGGCCTGAACTGCGGACGTGGCGGGAGCAATCGGCGGCTCAGGCGTCGCTGGTGTTCTAGCTTCCTGTGCTTGCGAGATGTAGGAGATAACATCGTCTTTGGTCACGCGCCCGTGAGGGCTATTGCTCTTGACCTGAGAGATATCGATGTTATGCTCGGCGGCGATACGGCGGGCCAGTGGAGACGGTGGACGTTGCAAATCAGCGCTCGATGGAACAGCGGTCAGGGGAGCAGCACTGCCGTTGCGCGACGTTTCTGCACCTGGCTGAGGTTGGGGCGTGCTGCTGACGGCGCTCGTTGCTGGAGAGGTGTTGGTACCGGCTTCGGTTCCCTGTGCGATGAGGCCGAGTACCTCGCCGACGGCAACGACATCGCCCTCGCGTTTGAGAACCTTTTGTAAGGTACCATCCTGCTCGGCAGTCACTTCGACATTGACTTTATCGGTTTCCAGTTCTACGAGGGCGTCACCCTTGCGAACGGTGTCGCCCTCGTGTTTCAGCCACGTGGCAATGGTGGCATCAACGATGGATTCACCTAGAGTTGGGACACGTATTTCAACGGACATGGCTTTCTCCACGCTGGCTTAAGGGTAAGCTCAGCGCCTCCTGTAAAATTTGTTCTTGTTCGGCTTCGTAGAGATCCCAGAAGCCAGCGGCCGGACTGGCATGTTCCGGGCGTGAAATGACATTGAGCGTGACGCCTGATGGCAAGATGGTGTGCAATCTGGGTTCTATGTAGTACCACGCGCCCATGTTACGTGGTTCTTCCTGCACCCATACGACTTCTTGTGCGTTGGGATAGCTGGCGAGGACGCGCTGCAATGTCTGCGCGGGGAAAGGATAAAGCAGTTCCACTCTGACGAGGGCAATTTCGTTGCTCTGCGCGCGACTCTCGTGGGAGAGCAGGTCAATAGCGATCTTGCCGGAGCAGAGTATGATGCGTCTGATGTCACGGGCATGGGTGCGCGCCTGGGCATCGTCCAGAACGGGCTGGAAGCTGCCGGTGGTCAGGTCCTCCAGGCGAGAACTGGCAAGCGGGTGGCGCAGCAGGCTCTTGGGCGTCATGATGACGAGCGGGCGTGGGTAGCGTTGCAGGTAGAAGGCCTGCAAGCGCAAGAGGTGATAGTATTGTGCCGCTGTAGAGCAGATGGCAATACGCCAGTTATCCTCGGCAGAGAGTTGCAGGTAGCGTTCCAGGCGCGCGCTGGAATGTTCCGGCCCCTGGCCCTCGTAACCATGCGGCAAAAGCATAACGAGTGAAGACTTCTGCCGCCACTTGGCGCGGGCAGATGAGATGAACTGGTCGATAATAACCTGCGCACTATTGGCGAAATCGCCGAACTGAGCCTCCCATAACACCAGCGATTCCGGTTCGCGCACGCTGTAGCCATATTCAAAACCCAGCACGCCGGCTTCGCTCAATGGGCTGTTATAGATGGAGAACGATGCTCTGGCCTCACTGAGATGCTGGAGTGGGACGTAAGTGTCACCATCCAGACTGTGCAAGACGGCGTGTCGATGGCTGAATGTGCCGCGCTCGGCGTCCTGACCGGAGAGACGAATGGGAGTACCCTCGGTGAGCAGAGTGGCAAAGGCTAGAGCCTCGGCATGGCCCCAGTCGATGCTACCATTGGGGCCGAGTGCGCTGGCGCGTCGCTGTAAGGTGCGAGCCAGGCGGGGATGAATGGTGAACCCCTTCGGCCAGGTCAAGAGTTCCTCGTTCAGAGCAATCAATTGCTCGGCTGAGACAGGGGCGGGCCGTTCCTCGCCATAATAGTGCCCGTTCAAAGAGGGTGAAACCTCAATTTCCGGCATCTGAGGCTCGTTGTCGGCCTCGCGTTTGGCATCCTCTAGAACGGAGAGCGCTTCTTTCATCATGACATCGGCATCTTGCTGTGTGATGATGCCCTGCTCGATCAGGCGGCGTGCATAGAGTTCGCGCACGGTAGGATGATGGCGGATAATTTCATACATGTGTGGCTGGGTGAAGGCGGGTTCATCGCCTTCGTTATGGCCCCAGCGACGATAGCCAACCAGGTCGATGAGGATATCTTTATGAAAATGGTCACGGTAGGCATGAGCCATGCGCACGGCGGTGAGACAGGCCTGGGGGTCATCGGCGTTGACGTGAATAATGGGAATCTCGAACCCCTTTGCGAGATCGCTGGCGAAATGCGTCGAGCGATCATCTTCTGGCTCGGTAGTGAAACCGAGCTGGTTATTGACGATGATGTGGATGGTGCCACCAACCCAGTAGCCACGCAGGTGCCACAGGTTGAGCGTCTCTGCGACGATGCCCTCGCCGGGGAATGCTGCGTCACCATGAATGAGGATAGGCAGCGTGTGATCAACGTCTTGTAGGGGCGTACCAACGACAGAAGTGATCTCTTGAGCGGCGCGTGTCATGCCCTCAATGACAGGATTGACAAATTCCAGGTGGCTGGGGTTAGGAGCCAGGGCAACTTTGAGGCTGACGGAGCGCCCCTGGCCTAAGACCTGCTCGGCTCCCAGATGATATTTGACATCGCCCGACCAGCCCAGGCCGAAATTCTCAGTCAGCGGTGATCCCTCTTCGTGCTTGGCGTGGGCGAACTCACTCAAGATTTTGGCATAGGGTTTGCCCAGGACGTGGGCCAGGACATTGAGTCGGCCACGATGAGCCATACCAATGATGACCTCGTGCGTTTCAGACTCAATGGCTCCCTTGATAATCTCATCGAGCATAGGTACCAGCATGTCGGTTCCCTCGATGGAGAAGCGTTTCTGACCAGGGAAAGTCTGGTGCAGATAGCGCTCGAAAGCCTCAACCTGGGTCAAGCGTTGCAACAGGTGACGTGCTTCGGCAGGCGTGGGCGCTTTGTGATAGAGGCGCAACCCGACGGCGTGGCGCAGCCACATGCGCTCGTCAGGGGACTTAACCTGGTCAAATTCGTAACTGATGGTGCCTGAATACATAGCGCGCAGGGTGTTGATGGCTTCTAGCGCATTTTTTGCCCCTTCAGCCGAGTGCCCGCCGACCACATCAGGCGGGAGTTGGGCCAGGTCGGCTTCTGTCAGACCATAAGTGGACGGTAAGAGGGCGGGGTCGCCTAGCGGCTCGCTGCCGAGTGGGTCGAGGTGTGCGCCGAGATGGCCACGTTCACGCAAGGCGTGGGCCAGCAAAGACGCGGCCACTGTATGTTTAACCAGCATCGCCAGATTGGTGTCGCCACGTGCGGGCGGTGTTGGTGGTTGCGATGGTGATGGTGTGGTAATGCCGGTAGTGGCGGCTGGCTGTAGTGGCTGCTGTTCCGGTGTCCAGGTTGCGAATATTGCGCGTGTCTCTTCATCGACGGACGCCGGATCCTGTAGGTAGCGTTCATACAGTTCCAGCACGTACCCGGCGTTGGGTCCGTAAAAAGCCTCCAGATTATACATGATGCATCCTTCGCATATTCTCCAGCACCCATGTGAGCCGCTGTGACTTGCGGTGTAGGTACTTCTCACATGGTCTGGTAGTCTCTCTACTTATAGAACCTTCTCTGTGTGTTTTAACAAAAGCGTCAAAGAGTCAACATCCTTCAGATGAGTTCTCGTTTTCCCTGTGGGAATGGATCGGTTTTAGAAGAGTATTCTTTCTTTAGAAAGAAACATAGCCGAACCACAAAAATGTTCCCTGTTAAGGTTAAGTATGATCTTCTTTTTGTGCGACGTCAAGAATACGCAAGACGTGCACCCCATCAGGTTGAGTGCTGTTGCTCTCTTTGATAAAGCTGTACATAATCAAATTCGACTATTGTGTTAAAACGACTGGTGTGTTATGATGGTATCAACAAGTAAGAAAAACGCGATATTGAGAAAAGCGGCGGTTATCTGTTTTGCGATGACGGAGAGAGTAGGGATGTTGTTGCCTGTGACAGAGAGTTCAGGGTGGGTGAAACTGAATACAGGCTCCAGACCGAAAATCACTCCTGAGCAGCCAATCGAAGGGTTGTGAAATCTGTAGACCTGGCCGGGGCCTTCCCGTTATTGAAGGAGCGCTTGAAAGGTTTTTTCTCTTTTTCAGGTACGATGTGGTGTGTTGTGCCTGCGGAGACGACCTGAGAGCGGTTGAGCATTGTATCTCAACATGAGATCAATAATGAGGGTGGTACCACGGGAGTTCCTCTCGTCCCTGGCAGGACGAGGGGTTTTTTTATGGGCTATAGTATTCCTGTGGTACACGCAGGTTGTCGTTGAAAAAATTTCAGAGGGGCTGTAAGCGATGAAGACGAAGCTACTCTACCATGAAAATAGCTATATTTACGAATGTACAGCGACGGTTGTGGCCGTTGAAGGAGATGAAGTAGCCCTGGATGCGACGGTCTTTTATCCAGGGGGCGGTGGGCAACTGGCGGATCGGGGTCGGATTTCCTGGGAGGAGCAGCAAGTGCAGGCGAATGTGATTGCGATGAATAAACGCGATGATATTGTCTGGCACACGTTGGATTATCCCCCCCCGCCGGTTGGTACGCAGGTGGTTGGCACGATTGACTGGGACTTCCGCTATCGGATGATGCGCACGCATACGGCGTTGCACCTGCTCTGCGGCATTATCTGGAAGGAGTTTGGTGTGCAGGTCACGGGTGGACAAATGTATCCTGATCGCGCGCGCATGGATTTTGCGATGGAGAATCTGGATAAAGAGCGCATTGCCTATATCGAGCAGAGGGTCAACGAGGCGGTTGAGGCCGATTATCCCGTTCGTGTGTATATGTTGCCACGCGAGAAAGCGTTTGCCATCCCGGACCTGGTGCGTACAAAGATCAATCTGTTGCCACCAGCTATCGAGGAGGTGCGCATTGTCGAGATAGTAGGTCTTGATTTGCAAGCTGATGGCGGCACACATGTTAACCACACCAAAGAGGTAGGTGGAATTAAGATTATCAGGACCGAGAATAAGGGCCGGATCAACAAGCGCCTGGAGCTAGTGCTTCTGGACAGGAACTAAGGGGTATTGGTTTATAACGGAGGGTATCGTGTCAGTGACTTCAAATGTTTTTCGCCCGGTGATAGCGGCGGATCGCGTTGATTATCCCAGATTGGAGCGTTCTGTACAGCGCTGGTGGGATGAGCATGATGTGCGGCAGAGGTATCTGCGGCGTAACGAGAAGAGCGAGAAAAAATATTCGTTCATGGATGGGCCGATCACCGCGAATAATCCGATGGGTGTTCATCATGCCTGGGGCCGCACGTATAAGGATCTATACCAACGCTATCGCACGATGCAGGGGTATCGGCAGCGTTACCAGAATGGTTTTGACTGTCAGGGTTTGTGGGTGGAGGTGAATGTCGAGCAGGACCTGGGTTTGAAGACCAAGCGAGACATTGAGGCCTATGGCATCGCCGAGTTCGTGGAACGCTGCAAAGAGCGCGTCTATACCTTCGCGCGCCGTCAGACTGAGCAGTCAATTCGCCTGGGCTACTGGATGGACTGGGGTAATGATTACTACACCATGTCCGAAGAGAATAACTATACCATCTGGTCGTTCCTGAAGAAGTGCAAGGAGCGTGGTTTGATCTATAAGGGGCGAGATGTAATGCCCTGGTGTCCGCGCTGTGCGACGGGCATCTCAAATATGGAGATGGAGTCTGAGGGTTATAAAGAGGTGTCGCATCTGAGCCTCTATGTGCGCTTCCCGCTTGTAGATCGTCCTGGTGAGTACCTGTTGGTCTGGACGACCACGCCCTGGACACTGGCGGCCAACGTCGCCGCCGCCGTTCATCCTGATCTACCCTATGTGAAAGTGGAGCAAGATGGTGAATTTTACTACCTGGCCGAAGCGTTGTTGCCAGTTCTCAAGCAATTGAAAGGCCGCGATAAGGGTGACTATCGTGTGGTTGAGACGCTGAAGGGGAGCAATCTGGTCGGTTGGCAGTATCGTGGCCCCTTTGATGAGCTACCGGCGGAGCAAGGGGTAGTACACGCGGTTGTGCCCTGGAAAGAGGTCAGCGCGAGCGAGGGTACAGGCATTGTGCATATCGCTCCTGGCTGTGGCCGCGAGGACTTTGGGCTGTCCAAAGAGTTCAGCCTGGCGGTGGTGGCTCCGGTCGATGAGTTTGGTGTCTACCTGGAGGGGTATGACTGGCTGACCGGACAGAGTGCCGCTGAGGTAGGGCAACAAATAGCGGAGAATCTGGCCCGGAAAGGTCTGCTCTATCGCCCGCAGAGCTATCGGCACCGCTATCCGACCTGCTGGCGCTGTAAGACGGAGTTGATCTTCCGGCTGGTGGATGAGTGGTTTATCTCGATGGAGACGCTGCGCTACGAGATCATGGAGATTGTGCGTCAGATCAAGTGGATACCGGCCTTTGGTTTTGATCGTGAGATGGACTGGTTGCGCAATATGGATGACTGGATGATCTCGAAGAAGCGCTACTGGGGCCTGGCACTGCCGATCTTCGATTGTGCGCATTGTGGCAATTTTGAGGTCATCGGCAGCCGGGAGGAACTCAAGGAGCGTGCGGTAGCGGGTTGGGAAGAGTTTGATGGTCACACGCCGCACCGGCCCTGGGTTGATGCGGTGAAGATTCGTTGTAGCCAGTGTGGCGAGGTGGTATCGCGCATCAAGGATGTTGGCAATCCCTGGTTGGATGCTGGTATCGTGCCTTATTCCACGCTGCACTACTATACCGATCATGCCTATTGGGAGCAGTGGTTCCCGGCAGATTTTGTTACCGAGTCGTTTCCGGGCCAGTTCCGTAACTGGTTCTACTCGATGCTGGTGATGAGTACAGTGATGGAGAATAAGCCACCCTTTAAGACCCTGTTTGGCTTTGCGACATTGATGGGTGAGGATGGTAGCCCGATGCACAAGTCAAAGGGTAACCTGGTGGTGTTTGACGACGCGGCTGAGCGCGTAGGTGCCGATACCATGCGCTGGCTCTATACCAACCATGAACCGGAACAGAACCTGAACTTCCCGCGTATCCCCAGCGAGGAGGATATGAAGAAGGCGGAAGAAAGTGGAATGCCGGTACGTCTGAGCGAGAAGTGGATGCTGGTGCGCAGGACGCTGGACAAAATCTGGAATGTCTACTGGTTCTTTGTGACCTATGCCAATATCGACCAGTTTGACCCGATGTTGTACCAGTTGCCGGTGTCGAAGCGCAGCGATCTCGACCGCTGGATACTCTCCGAGTTGCAGTTGACGATTCAGACGGTGACGGAGGGGCTGGAGCAGTACGATTCGGTGAGACCAGGTGAGAGCATACAGGAGTTTCTGGAAGACCTCTCCAACTGGTATCTGCGCCGGAGTCGTGAGCGCATCTGGGCCTCTGGCATGGAGGATGATAAGATAGCGGCCTACCTGACGCTCTACGAATGTCTGACAACGCTGGTGACGCTGCTGGCCCCATTTATGCCTTTTGTCACCGAAGAACTCTATCAGAATCTGGTACGTAGCGTCAATCCGAAGGCACCGCTCAGCGTTCACCTGTGTGACTGGCCACAGGTGAATAAGTATCTGATCGATGAGAAGTTGACGCGCGACACGCATCTGGTTATGCGCGTAGTAGGGCTGGGCCGTTCGGCGCGTGAGAAGGCGCAGATCAAGGTGCGTCAACCGTTGAACACGCTACATGTGCATGTGACGAGCAAGGATGAGGAGGAGGCGCTGTTGCGGTTGCAGGAACAGGTACTTGAAGAGTTGAATATCAAGCACCTGCAATTGATGAGTGATGAGAGCGACATGCTGGCCTATAGCTTGAAGCCGCAGGCGAAGGTATTGGGGCCAAAGTATGGGGCACTGGTACAGAAGATTCTGGCGGCCTTCAAGGCCTTCGATGCGCATGATATGCAGGTAGCGGCGCGGCAACTCAAAGAGACGGGTCAGCTTGTCTTGACCATTGACCCGGTGGATGGGAAGCAGGTTACATTGACGGCGGAGGAAGTCGAGGTGACCTCTACAGCGCGTCCTGGCTATGTGACTGCTGAGGAAAATGGCTACATTGTTGCCCTTGAGACGACGATCACACCTGAACTGCGGCAGGAGGGACTCATCCGCGATCTAACGCACTATATCCAGGATATGCGTAAGAAGGCGGGTTTGAACATCGAAGATCACATCGGTCTGGCGCTCTACACGGATGATGTCGAACTGGCTCGTATACTGGCTGAGTATGGTGAGTCTATCAAGAGCGAGACGCTGGCAGATTACGGTCTGATCTCCGTCAGCGACGAGAACAAACCGCCGTTTGAGGAATTGTATCGAGAAACCATCTCACCGACTTCACTCAAGAAGCTGGAGAATTATACAGTCGAGGTTGTAATCGGCAAGATGTAGGGATATGATTTATCTCGCCCTGCTTGTTGTTCGTGTCGATCTTGTGGTGACCAGGGATTTCAAATAGCATTGATCCACGTCTTCGACATGACTTACGGGCAGGGCGAGATGAATTGTCCCCTTACGGGATATACCTGTTTCATTTGCGTTTGGAAAAATGCATCATTACATTCTTTATGTGATTACCGGTTTCGGTTTTTAGAGTCCATTACAGGCCCTTATATCGCGTAGAGTTCGAAGTTGGAGTAGGTTACTGTGCTACTGGTATCGATGACGAGTCCAACAGTACCACTTGGATAGGCTCCACTTTCTATACTACCTTGCCAAACGCCATTAAAGTATACCTTAAAGATATTTCCTTGTACGAGTACGTCAATAGTGACGGGGCCGTTGTTGATTGCCATTGTGCCTTGTTGTGCATGGAGAGTATTTGCGGCTCCAGTTTTATTATCATATACATCTCCTTGCCAATAGCCGTCGGATGAGATAAGGAATGCATAGCCACCAGATTGGGAGCCGGGCTGATTGCGGAAGAAAATGCCGAAATTGCCACTCACATGGCTGACCTGTACCTGGATGATGTAGTCATTGGGGAATGACTGCCCGTTGGGAAGCTGGTTCAGGAAGATACCGGCGAGATAGCTGGAACTGGTATTGCCAAGAGTGACACCATTTGATAGACATTTCACGATGGCATTGCTTTGAGTACCCCACGCACCGCCATAGTGGTCGCATTTCGCGCCGGGGAGAGGCGTAGCATAGAGTAATTGCCCGGCGGCGATAGCAGCTTTAGGAGCGACATAGGGGGTAGGTGTTATTGCCGATGAAGCTGTTTTAGCAGGCTTTTGAACTGTATTATGTTGTGTGGGCGTAAAATGCAGGTAGGCGGCAAACCCACTGATGATGAGAATCAGTATGATGATGGTACTCAAAAGAATCGTGTTGAGGGGCTGTCTTTCACGCTTTGGCGGTTTACCAACTTTTGTGGTTGCGGCACGCCGTTCCAGGCTATAGTTAGCGGGAATTTCAGGCTGAGCGGCTTTTGTTGAATGTGCAACGACAGTTGGTTGGTATTCAACCGGCACATCAGGCAGGTGTGTTGCTGGGGATAGAGGAGGCTCGGCGGGTTTTGGCGGCTCCATACGTGGAGCTTCTTCTGTTGAAGCGCTATTGAGTGCGGCGGGAGAAGTCTCCAACACAGCTTCGTTGCCCAGGACGAGGGGCGTTTCGTGTTCGTTATGGATGGGGACAGTTGTGTAATAGGTTGTCGGGGCCTGATGCGGGTCGATGGCGGCGCGTAGGGCACGGGCCAGTTCACCTGCACTGGTATAGCGTTGTTCGGGTTGTTTGGCCAGGGCTTTCAAAACGACGGCATCGACGTTTGTGGGCAGAGCCGGATTGAGTTGCGAAGGGAGTGGAGGCGGTTCCATTGCATGTTTAATAGCGATAGAGACTGCTGAGGTGCCTGTAAAGGGGACGCGCCCGGTCAGCATATGGAAAAGAACCACACCCAGGGAGTAGACGTCGGAGCGATAATCGACGACATGGCCCGTACCTTGTTCTGGCGAAAGGTACTCTGGAGTGCCAATGATAGCGCCGGTACTGGTCAAAGCAGTGGCTGGTGTATTGCCGGTGCCCAATTCGCTGACATCTTTGATAATTTTGGCCAGGCCAAAATCGGCCAGCAGGACACGTCCATCGGCGTGAAAGAGCATGTTGCCTGGCTTGAGGTCACGATGGACGATACCCTGGGCATGGGCGCAGTCCAGGGCTGAGGCGGCTTGTTCAAGGATATGTAGTGCCTCTTCTAGTGGAAGTTTGCCTTTTTGTTCCAGGCGTGTGCGTAATGTGCCGCCAGTCACGTAGGGCATGACAATATAGGCGAGATCATCCTGTTCATCGTATTCGTAGACTGGCATGATGTTCACGTGATCGAGTGCGGCCACCGCATCGGCTTCGCGGCGGAAGCGGGTCAAAAATTCCGCTCGTGGTCGGGTTTCCATTAAGATGCTGGGCATCAACACTTTGACGGCCACCAGGCGTCGGGGGCGTGTTTGTTGTGCCAGGTACACTGCGCCCATCCCGCCACGTCCAATCAGGCGTTGCAAGATGCAGTTTCCGAGCGAGTGACCGAGTAATGCATTGCTATCGATAACCAAGCCCGTTCTTCCTCTCAAAGATAGTATGTATAAGTTCTGAATAAAGAACTACTTGTTGTTTATAAGGAGACTTGAAATCATGACAAGAAAACGACATGAATCCATTTAACAAAAGTACGTCCTTATTATACATGTCTTTGTCTACCAGACCAACCGGAATAGGAGCAGTAGCCGGGGAAAATATCTTTTCCGGGGACGAAGGGGTTGGTGGTGCCCTCATGCCTATGTAAAACTCATTGATTTGGCCATAAGGCATGTCATATATTTCTCAGTGGAAGCATGCTTGCGCTGGTTTCTACTTGTTAGACTGTTGTCATATTTATGGAAAGAGGATGAGCATGAGACTTGTCACCTATGAAGTGCAAACAGTGATTGGCCCTTTTAGGAGGGTGGGGGTGTGGCAGGATGATGGGAGCATTGTGGATGTCAATTTTCTTGTTGCTGAGCATTACAGGCGTACAGGTAATGACAATGCTTCCTATCGCGCTGCTGACTATGTTGCTCCCAGTGAGATGATTGCCTTTATCGCTGGTGGAAAACGCACGCTGGATACGGTGCGTGAAGCTCTTGCGCTGGTTCGTCCTTCACATGAAGAGCGTGGTGCAAGAGGAGAGCAGATAGTCTTTCTACGTGATGAGGTACGGCTATGTGCGCCATTACCACGTCCCCGACGTATTCATGATTTCATGGTAGTTGAGGAGCACGTGCGTAACAGTTTCAAAGGCAATGTGCCAGGAGAGTGGTATAACATGCCGGTGTGTTATAAGGGGAATCCAGATGCGGTGATTGGGCCGGGTGATGCTGTGCGCTGGCCGCGTTACACAGAGAAGCTCGATTACGAATTAGAAATGTGTGCGATCATAGGGCGACAAGGGAAGGATATACCGGCATCGCAGGCCCAACCATATATTTATGGTTACTCCATCTTTAATGACTTCTCGGCACGAGATATTCAGTTGCGTGAGATGTCAGTGGGATTGGGGCCATTCAAGGGCAAGGATTTTGCGACAGCTATCGGGCCATGCATTGCTACTGCTGATGAATTTGATGTCTTGCATGCGCCTATGCGCTTCAGGGTTAACGGTGAGGAGTGGTCGTCGGGTAGTCTTGGGCAAATGCGTTTCTCCTTTGAGGAGATTATCGAATATCTTTCCAATGAGGAAGAGATCTATCCGGGTGATGTTTTGGGTAGTGGAACTATCGGGCGTGGCTGTGGCCTGGAGCTTGATCGGTGGATTGCGCCAGGTGATCGACTGGAGGCAGAGGTAGAAGGCATTGGGGTTCTGATGAATATTGTGGGTGCGCGAGACTGAGACGAGAATATTTTTACGCTGGTAGCAGTACAGAGGGAGAGGAGAAATATCATGGGTAACTGGAAATATATCAGAGGTTTGCATGATCTGGGCAATTCCGTGTATGCCTATTTGCAGCCCGATGGTACCTGGGGATGGAGCAATGCCGGCTTGATTACAGATGGCGAGACGTCTTTGCTGGTTGATACGCTCTTTGATCTTTCACTGACACAAGAGATGCTGGATACCATGCGCAGGTCGGTTGCTGCGGCACGGCAGATTGATATGGTGGTGAATTCGCATGCCAACGGCGATCATTGCTATGGTAACGAACTGGTGGCCGACGCGCGGATCATTGCCTCAAGACACACGGCTGAGGAGATGTTGACCGAAATAACACCGTCTCAATTTGCTGAGTTACTCAAGCAAGCACCGGCGATGGGTGCAACGGGTGAGTATCTGTTGCGTATCTTTGGTCCATTCAAATTTGATGGCATCACGCTAACGCTGCCCAAAGAGACCTTTGAGGGCACGATGAAGTTGCAAGTGGGCAACAAAGAGGTACAACTGATTGAGGTTGGCCCTGCGCACACGCGGGGTGATACGCTGGTTTATGTACCGGGTGATCATGTAATCTTTACGGCGGACATTCTTTTTATTGGGGGCCATCCGATTGCCTGGGCCGGGCCAGTCAGCAACTGGATTCGTGCCTGTGACTACATTCTCTCGCTGGATGTCGAAACGATTGTGCCCGGTCATGGCCCGATTACGGACAAAGATGGAGTAAGGGAGTTCAAGAGTTATCTCGAATATGTCTTTGATGAGGCCCGTAAGCGTTACGAGGTCGGTATGCCCTCTTTTGAGGCGGCTAAGTCGATTCCGATGGAGCGATATGCTTCCTGGACGGATGGTGAGCGGATTGCTGTGACAGTGGCAACCATTTACCGCGAACTGAGCGGAGATCAGTCGCACGCTGATCGCGTTACCTCGTTTGCGGAAATGGCGGCGTTGGCAAAGAAGTAGAGATGTCGCGCGGTGTGGTATGGCCCTGCCACACCGCGCGATACCTTTTTAAGAGGTAGGGGGACCCATGTTGGCGGTTTCGGTTTCTGGCGGTTCGGTATGAATGACGACGGAGCCGAGTTGAGGATAGGCCTGGCGCAAGGCACGTTTGATCTCCTCGGCGTGAATGTGTACCTGGCTGAGTGGAGCGTCGGCGGCATAAGTGGCATGGAGGACGAGGTCTAGTTCGGGGGGATGTGTTTCTGGGATGGTGGGGCTGTGGAGAGTAGTGGTTGATGGTTGTGAGCAATAGAGGTGGATATCGTGTGCGCTGCCTTTGCCGGCGATGTTATCGACGATGTGGGCGATGTCCTCGGCCATATGTCTGTAGCATTGGGTAACATCCTGACGCTGGACGACCTGGTTGGTAGGAGCTTCCAGGTGAGTAGTGACGCGGCTGAGCTGGCGATTGGCTTGCAGGATGGCCTGTTCGAGGCGCGTTGCTACATCGTGGGCCTCACCCAGTCCCATATCACGTTGAACTTCAACGTCAAAATCTGCTTCTAAGCGTCCGTTGCCGATCTCGCGCACGTGAATGTCATGGGCATGGACGCCCTGTTGTTCGGCGAGATAATGAATTTGCTCGGTGACAGTTTCCTGGGGCGAGGCAGTTGGTTCAACATGGACGACAACGTCAATCTCGCCCTGTGGGGCTATACTGCGCACGGCGTCCATTGCAGCGTGCTCGACACGTTCGGTCAGGGCGTGGGTTTGCTCGAAGGTGAAGGTGCGCGGTGCGGCGATAATAATGTCGGCAAAATACTTGTTGCCTGCGCGGCGCACGCGGATACGGCGGATTTCGGTCACGTTCTCAATGCGCTGGATTTGCTGTTGAAGCCGCTGGTTCATCTCGCCTGGTGCGTGATCGAGCAGAGCATCAATGGTTTCTTTGGCCAGGCGTAGGCTGACCCAGATGACGATGCAGGAGACGCCCAGGGCGGCGACAGCATCGGCCTGTTTGAGCCAGAGCGGCAGGCGAAAGGTTTCAGTCAGGCGCACCACGAGCAGACCGGCGATGACGACAGAGGAACTCCAGATGTCGGTACTGAAATGCAGCGCGTCGGCCTCAAGGGCCTGACTACCGAGCTTGCGGGCGATGCGCAGGAGGACACGCGAGCGGGTGAAATCGACGCTTATCGAAATCAGCATGACGGCGAAGGCCCAGATACTGGCATCGACGGTGGCCTGACGGGTAATCAGGCGTTGAATGGCTTCATAGATAATCCAACAGGCGGTGAGCAGCAGGAGACCGGCCTCGAAAAAGGCGGAGAGATTCTCGACTTTGCTATGGCCATAATTATGGGTCGCGTCGGCAGGCTTATCGGCGACGCGGACAGCAAAAAGCGTCATGAGGGCTGCGACCAGGTCCAGACCTGAGTGGGCAGCTTCGGCCAGGATGCCGAGGCTACCGGTCAATAAGGCAACGACGATCTTTAAACTGGTGAGTCCAACTGCCGCTCCTACCGATGAGAGGGCGGCAAGCTGCTTTTGGCGCTCCGCTTGTACGTCATGTGGCATATTTATCTCTTCTAGCGCTTTCTCTATTGAAATATTCCCTGAATGATTGAGAGATGATTTAAATTGTTCTAATCATTCTATGTCGTTTCCCCATTGTATGCAAAGTTGTGAAGAAGAGCAAGTCTTCTCTTTGCGAGCGTGGAAAAGGTGACATATTGCCGCGTGGCGGTGGCTATGGTTATTTTTGCTATATATTTGCCCTGTCAACGCATAAAATAGTAATTGACATGGGACGTAATTGTTGTTATGCTTTATAGAAACAACTAGAAGAAAGACTGGCTCGCGTTGAGCAAGGCTAGTATAAGTATGGTTGCCGACAGAGAGTCGTCGGTTGGTGAGAAGGCGACAGGAAAAACCAGCTTAGAACCCGCTTGTGAGCGACTGGCCGAAGAAAGTCACGGAGAGAAACAGAGTAGTGTTCTCTGGGTGCGTGGCAAGTAGGAACAGATGGGTGGCTCCCATGCAGCAAGATAGCCGGAAAGTGGTCTTTTCACCGCTGCTACAATGTTGTAGAGATTGTGGTGGGTTACAATGATGGTAGCTTCTCTGCAAGATTGAGAAAAAGACAAGCTGGGTGGTACCACGGGAGTATTTTAAAGAAGCAATTCAGCTCTCGTCCCTTCGTGAGGATGGAAGGGATGAGAGCTTTTTTTGTTGCAGGTTTGGTGACAACGAGGTAGTTGAGTATGAAAACAGTGTCTATTGTGAATGTGACAAGCTATACCGGCGCGGAACTTCTGCGCCTGCTGGCACAGCATCCAGAGTTTGTCGTCACCTCTGCCACGGCGCGTAGCAGTGCGGGCCAGCGACTGGAGGAGGTTTTTCCGCAGTTGCGTGCGCTCTATGTACAAAATACACATGCCGGACGCGCTGCCGTTGACCCTATGCTAGTATTGAGCGAGGAGCCGGAGCAGACCGATCTGGCGTTCATTTGTCTTCCCCATGCCGCCGCTGCCGAAACGGTGGTGCGCCTGCTTGGGCGCGGCACGCGGATAGTAGACCTCTCTGCCGATTTTCGCCTGCATGACGCGGCTGAATATAGCCGGTGGTACAAGCATGAGCATCCGGCACCGGCCTTGTTGGAGACGGCCATCTATGGCCTGTGTGAGCGCTATCGCAAGCAGATTGAGGGTGCGAAGCTGGTGGCGAATCCAGGCTGTTACGCTACGACCTCTATTCTGGCGCTTATCCCGGCCTTTGCGGCGGGCATCATTGAGCCGGATGTGATTATTGATGGTAAATCAGGTATCAGTGGGGCGGGACGTAGCTTGACGCTGGCTACGCACTACGCCGAGGCTAACGAGGAAATGAGCGCGTACAGCCTCTCCGGTCATCGCCACTTGCCTGAGATTACGCAGGAGGTATTGCTGGCGGCACGCGATGGCGGGCATGGAGTAGAGGGGCAACCGCGTATCACCTTTATTCCGCATCTCGCGCCGATGACGCGCGGCATTCTGGCGACCTGTTATGCGACGCTGAAGCCAGCGGTAGCGTCGTTGACTACAACAGATGTGCAGAAGTTGTACGCGGACTACTATGCGGGCGAGCCATTTGTGCGTGTGGTGGATCAGTCGCCACACACGGGCTGGACGTATGGGAGCAACTACTGCTTTGTTCATCCGTTTGTTGATACGCGCACCGGGCGTTTGGTAGTTCTATCATGCCTGGATAACTTGGTGAAAGGCGCTTCCGGTCAGGCAATTCAGAATGCGAATCGCATGTTTGGCCTACCTGAGACGCTGGGTTTGGAAATGGTAGGCATTTATCCGTAACCAGAGCCGTACTGTCAATCGTCTGATGATAAGGAGGCCGGTAGGAGCAATGCATCGCTGCTAGCCTGCGCAGGTAAGCGGAGGTGAGCTGTTGATCTGCTGATTAGTAAGGGCGGTACCTGTGTGGTTCTGTGGTCTTCTGGAGTTCAGCATGGTATTGTTGAGGAGAAAAACGTAGAAATGGCAATTCGATTTTCGACTAATGAGGATGGCGACATTATTAGCGATCATCACTTAATCGCAGAAGTGTTAAGTGAGGCGTTACCATACATTGATTTTTTACGTGGCAAGATACTCGTGATAAAATTGGGAGGGAGTACGTTAGAGCATCAGCGCAGTGTGCTACAAGATATTGTATGGCTGCATGCGTTAGGTGCGTATCCGGTGCTGGTGCATGGTGGTGGGCCGTATATTAACGAGTGGTTGAAGAAGCTGAATATTCCGACGCGTTTCGAGAACGGCCTGCGCGTCACCGATGCGGCGACACTGGATGTTGTACGGATGGTGTTGATGGGGCAGGTGAATCAGGGCCTGGTGCTGATGGCGGCGCAGATGGGGGGGAAGGCGATTGGCCTGAGTGGCACTGATGGTAATATGGTGCGGGCGCGTATTGCGGATGAACGCCTGGGTTTCGTTGGCGAAATTAGCGAGGTTGATCCTGCGCCGGTGCAGGCTCTCATCAGGCAGAAGTATATCCCCATTGTTGCTCCACTGGGTATTGCCCCTGACGGCACATGTTTAAATATCAACGCTGATCTGGTAGCTGCACACCTGGCGGGTGCACTGAACGCGGAGAAGTTGATCTTCCTGAGTAATGTGGTTGGCATCTGCCGCAAGGATGGTTCGTTGATCTCTGAATTGAGCGAGGCGGAGGCCAAACAATTGATTGCCGATGGTGTGATTACCGGAGGCATGATTCCTAAAGTTTCGGCCTGCCTGGACGCGCTGGCTGCGGTGCCGCGCGTCCATATTGTGGATGGGCGTGAGCCACATGTGCTATTGCGTGAACTCTTTACAGATCAGGGTGCGGGAACGATGATAGTGCGTTCAGAAAGTATTCCAGCAGCACAAGAAGCTGTTTAGGAGAGGATTAGATAAAAGGTATGAAGAAGCGTGTTGAGCGGTTGCGAGGGATGTATGATGTTCTACCGGACATGCATCTCCATCAACAGTGGCTCATTGATCGCCTGGAGGCGCTAATGGCACGTGCCGGCTATGCGATGGTCGATACGCCGATATTAGAGCGTAGCGATCTCTTTCAGGCCAGTTTTGGACAGGAGTTGTGGCAGAAGCTGTACGCATTCCGACTCCATCACCGCGAACTGTGCTTGCGTCCAGAGTATACGGCCTCTATCTGCCGTTTGTATCTCGACCATTATCAGCAGCAGCCATTGCCAATGCGCTTTCAATATGCCGGGCCGGTTTTCCGCTACGAAGCGCCGGGGCGCAGTCGTTATCGTCAGCACACGCAGTTCGGTGTGGAACTGTTTGGGGGTCAGCCTGCCCTGGCGGATGCTGAGATGTTACAACTGGCCTGTGAGATACTCAACACGCTGCATTTGGCACGCTATCGCCTGGAACTGGGCCATATCGGCGTTGCCAGCGGTTTTATTAGCCGCTTGCAACTGGATGAGCAGGCAGCACGATTGTTGCTAAGTTTGATGGAGCAGATCAGTCGCTCGGCTGAAGGTGAACAACAGGCGCAGGCACGACTCGAAACGCTGTATCCTGTGACATTGGAGGAAAAGCAAGTATCGTCTCAAACAGTCTCGGAGACACCCACGCCGGTTGAGATGCGCTATATTACTTCGTTGCTCAACGGTATCAGCATCTCCTTTGGGGATGATAACGCGCGTGACGAGATAGTTGAGCGTTTCTTATGGAAGATGGAGCGTAGTGAGCAACGTCGTCAGATACTTCACGCACTTGAATTTTTACGAGCATTGCATGCTGTTTCGGGGCCACCGCCCGGAGTGTTCAGAGAATTACAAGATTTATTAGATCGTTATCAACTGGATACGGCACCGTTGCAGGAATTGCGGCAGCTAGTATCGGTGGTTGAGCAGTGCGGCGTGCCACGCGAACGCATTGTTCTCAATCTTTCGCTTGGACGGGGCGTCAGCTATTATACGGGTCTGGTATTCGAGATACACGCGCAGGACGATGATGGGTTTGATACACAACTCTGTGGTGGTGGGCGCTACGACCACCTGTTGCGCATCCTGGGAAGTTCGCGTGATATTCCGGCGTGTGGTTTTACCTTTGGCGTCGAGCGCCTGTTGTCCATGCTACCTGCTGAGGAGCTACCTTTACCGTTGTTGAGCGAAGCGCTGGTGATTCCCGTCAGTGCCCGTGAGATGGCGTATGCTTTATATGTGGCACGCTTAACGCGCGCGCAGGGTATGCGCACCGAGGTTGATGTGAGCGGGCACGGTCTGAGCGCGGGCTTGAAGCTGGCTGTGAAGAAACAGATTCCCCTGGCGCTGATTGTGGGTGAGGATGAGCAACGACGCGGCGTGATTACAACGCGCAATCTTGTGACAGGGGAGGAGCAGGTGGTGGCGCTGGAGACGATAGAGCATGTCAGAGAACGGCTAAATGGAGGGAGCGCACAATGAGTGCGAAGGGTGAAGTACGCCTGGTTTTGCCCGGCAAAGGGGCATTAGAGGCCGCGACGCTGAACTTTTTAGCGGAATGTGGCATGAAGGTCAATCGAAGCAACCCGCGCCAGTATCTGGCGCGCATTAGCAGCATGCCAGATATTGAGGTAGTTTTCCAGCGTGCCGCCGATGTGCCATTGCTGGTGCAGGATGGCGACGCGGCGATTGGCATTACAGGCTACGATATTCTGGCCGAACATCGTGGCTACGGCGATGATGTGCTGGACGAGGACGAGGAAGACGATGAACTAATCGTGCTGGAGCGTGATCTGGGCTACGGGGCCTGCCGGTTAGTGGTCGCAGTGCCGGAAACCTGGATTGATGTCAGCACGTGCGCGGATCTCTGGCACCTGTCCGGTTATTATCAGGCGCATAAGGGGCGCGGGTTGCGTATCGCTACCAAATATCCGCAGTTGACCGGTCAATTTTTGCGACGGCACAACATTACGCACTACAAGATTATCTCACCGCACGGCGCGCTCGAAGCAGCGCCATTGACCGATACTGCCGACCTGATTGTCGATCTGACGGAGACGGGAACGACGCTGCGCGAAAATCATCTCAAGCTGCTGGAGGATGGTACAGTGTTGCGTTCACAAGCCTGCCTGATAGCTAATGCGCGCCTTTTGCAACAAAATAGAGTGGCGCTGCGTGTAGTTGAGACGATGCTGGAACTGATGGATGCCCGCATGCAGGCCAGAAATCGCTCGTTATTGACAGCATATATGGAGGGTGAAAGCGCCGATGCCATTCAACAGGCCTGCATTGTTCTCAATGAGCGCTTGAGGGAACTGGCCTCTGGCGTCGAGTTGCGCGTCTCTGTGTCAGAACTGCCGGGCGAGGTTGAGCCTGGACGCTACACAGTTTCAGGTGTGGTTGGCGCAAGCGGCTCGGCCCCTGCTCTACTTGAAATTGTGGCCTTACTGCGTAGCGCGGGCGCAGTGCATATCAATCTGACGCCCCTGACTTACCGTTTTGCGGGCGAATCGACCAGCGTGCGCAGCTTGCATGAACGATTGAAGAGACTATCATGAGTAGCGTGATTGTATTTGACCTGGATGGCGTTCTTACCAGCGAAGAGGCATACTGGGATACGGCAGGTCTTGTGCTGCATGAACTGTTGTATAGTCCACGCTACTGGAATGTCGCGCATAGCGTCATGCCCTATCAGCCGCCAAAAGATGCGTTGGAGAGTCACCGGCTTGCTACGCAGGTCTTGCCACAGGATGCGATAGTTGCGCTCAAGGCTCGTTCGATTAACTCGAATTGGGATACCTGCTATGCTGCCGTTGTACTCAATCTGATCAATCTACTGACAGCGCTGCCTGAGCGGGCGCAACTGTTGCCACTGAGACCGGAGAATGCGGAGTGGATAGCGACCTTTCGACAACAACTGGCAAGCATTGACGCTGCTCCCTTGATTACGCCGGAGATGTATCTTCAGTTTGAATCAGCGATTTTCGCGGGTTACACCGGATTAGATTTTATCCAGCGTATGGATGTTTACGCCAGCGAGCGGTTGGGTTATCCGATAGAAAATGTTTTTGCGCGCTATAGTCCATCATGGTTCTTCTGTCAAGACCTCTTTCAGGAGTGGTATTTGGGCGACGAACTCTATATGAGCAGTTATGGTCACGCACCCGCACAAAGCGGCAAACCCGGTTGCATCCTTTTTGAACGTCCCTTATTGCCTAAAGAGCGCGTAGAGGCGACGCTGGCGAGATTGTGTGAGCAGGGGTATACGCTCGGTGTGGCTACCGGTCGTCCTGGCATTGAAAGCATCCTGCCACTCAAGAATTATGGCTGGTTTCCCTATTTTGACGAGCGACGCATCGTCACGCATGCCGAGGTAGAGCAGGCGGAGGCTGAGTTACATGCTCGTGGTGATACTACTTCGCTGGTGAAGCCGCATCCATATCAGTTCATGCGCGCTGCCAATCCTGAGTACCGTGTTGAGCTGGGCAATGCACCCCAACCAGCCAGCTTCATCGTGGTTGGTGATACGCCGAGCGATGTGAAGGGGGGGCGGGCCGCTGGAGCAATTACGATTGCCGTGCTGACCGGTGCGCGTACTGCCGAGGCATGTGTGATCCTGGAGGCGAGCAGGCCCGATTTTATCGTGAATGATGTGACCGAGGTACCGGCGCTATTGGAACGCATCGATAGTCTTGTAACTATTCAGCGCATGCAGTTTGGTGAGCTAGACAAGGCCCAGCGTCTTCTGCAATGGTGGTTTCATCGGCATATGCATTTAGAGACTGAGGGTGTGACATTGGTACCGAAAGCGGTCTCGCTCAACTCGTTCAACGGCTTCTACCGCGCGCATGGAGAAGAATACTTTTTCAAGACGCATGTTGAGGAGCAGGGCGTGTTAGAGGAGTATTATCACGCTGAGCGGCTGCACGAGGCAGGTTATCATATCGTCTTGCCGCTACGAACGGTGCATGAGCAAGGGCAGCAGATGGTGATTTACCCGGTTGTGCGCTGGCCAGTGATGTTTGATTTGATGCGTGAGGTAGAAACGGGCAATACGGCGCGTGCAACGGCTGAAATACTGGTCGCGGCTGAGGCGCGTGAGTGTGAGAGATTACAGGAAATTTATCAACATACGCTGGCCGAGAGTACGGCGGAGGAACACGGTCGTGCGCCCGTCCATCAGCTTTTCTGGCATCGTCTGTGTGGTGAACGTCTGAAGAATTTTTATGTTGGTAAATCGCTCTCGTTGCCACAACAAACGCGAGCGCTGATGTTTGAGCAGATAGTACGTTATCAATGGCAGATTAATGGTACATGCTACCCTCTCACACTGGCTCAATTGCTGGAACGTGCGGCAGATGTGCTGCAACCGGCGCGTGCGGCGATGACGGTGATTGGGCACGGCGATGCTCACTTCGGCAATGTCTTTTTGGAGCAACAACAGCGTTATCTCTACTTTGATCCCGCCTTTGCCGGACGCCACTCACCGTTGCTGGATGTTGTCAAGCCCTTCTTCCATAATGTCTTTGCGACCTGGATGTATTTTCCCAATGAGGTGGCGCGTGATCTATCATTGACGGTTGAGGTGCAGGATGAGATGCTGGTGATTGAGCATAATTACAGCTTAACATCGGTGCGGCGCGCTATCCTACAGACCAAACACGAGCAACTGATCTTGCCGCTGCTGGAGATGCTACGCGCTAGAGGGGCCTTGCCGTCGGACTGGTTAGAATTACTGCAATCGGCCCTGCTGTGCTGTCCCTTGCTGACGATCAATCTGTTCGATAGCTCACGGATGCCGGTGGAGATTAGCTGGCTTGGTCTGATGTTTACGGTTATGATGGGTCATCTGGATATAGAGCATAGCGATCCCAGGCTCTTGCAAGTACAAGGAGAGAAATGAGCGATATGATTGCCATCATTGATTATGGTGCCGGTAATATTCGTAGTATTGCTAAAGCACTGGAACACGTGGGGGCAACGGTGCAGGTGACGGATGATCCTGCTGTGGTGGCGCGCGCGCGGGCAGTGGTGTTGCCCGGTGTAGGCTCCGGCGGCGCGGCGATGGGGCGTATGCGGGAACGTGGTCTGGATGAGGCTATTCGCACGGCTACAGAACGGGGTCAACCTTTCCTGGGTATCTGTCTGGGGATGCAACTGCTGGCCGATCACCATGCCGAGGGCGAGGTTGATGGTTTGAAACTGTTCCGGGGCGAGGTGCGGCGCATTCCACATGGGCCGAAAATTCCACACATGGGTTGGAATCAGATTCGGGTCTTGCACGAGGGATTGCCGATCTTCGCGGATATACCGGCGGATGCGTATTTTTACTTCGCGCACTCGTACTATGTCGAGCCACAAGATCAACAAGGTGTAGCTGCCGTGACCGATTATGGTTCGCCTTATTGCAGCGTGATAGTAAGTGAGCAGGTGTGGGGAACGCAGTTTCATCCTGAGAAGAGCGGCGAGGTGGGTTTGCAGATGCTGCGCAATTTCGTGAAGTGGGTGCATGGATGATTATTTTACCGGCGATAGATATTAAAGATGGACAATGCGTGCGGCTCTTCCAGGGCGATTACGCGCAGGTGACGACATATGACACTGACCCACTGCGGGTCGCGCAACGCTGGGCCGAGGCGGGCGCAAGCTGGCTGCATGTGGTGGATCTGGATGGAGCGAAACAGGGCCAACCTGTAAATACAGAGATTATCGGGCGCATCTGTGCCGCGACGAGGCTACGTATTGAGGTCGGCGGGGGCATGCGTTCGTTAACGCATATCGAGCAGATGTTAGAGCTGGGCGTTGAGCGTGTGATTTTGGGGACAGTGGCGCTACTCAATCGCACGCTGTTGCAAGACGCATTGCATCGTTTTGGGGCGCGGATTGCCGTTGGCCTGGATGCGCGCGATGGGCTGGTGGCTATTGCTGGCTGGCGCGAAACCTCACAGGTACGAGCTACTGAATTAGCGCGTGAACTGGAAGCGATGGGCGTAGCGCGCTTCATTTATACCGATATTGCGCGTGATGGCGCACTGACAGGGCCAAATCTGCCCGCATTGCGAGAGATGCAGCAGGCCACGACGCGCCCATTGATTGCTTCTGGCGGTGTCAGCAATCTGGCCGATTTGGAGGCGCTGGCGGCGCTGCATGTGGAGGGCGCGATTGTCGGCAAGGCGATTTATACTGGTGATGTAGAGCTGGCAAGCGCGATACAGCGGATAGAGAAAATGGGAAGAGGCTAACGATTATGCTCACAAAACGCATTATTCCTTGCCTGGACGTAGATCGCGGGCGCGTTGTCAAAGGGGTGAATTTCGTCAATTTGCGCGACGCGGGCGACCCGGTGGAACTGGCGGCTTTTTATAATCGAGAGGGTGCGGATGAGGTGGTATTTCTGGATATTACGGCCTCTTATGAGAAGCGCGCAACGATGCTCGACGTGGTACGGCGCACGGCAGAGCAGGTTTTTATTCCCGTTACGGTTGGCGGCGGCATTCGCACGGTGGATGATATTCGTGCAACGTTGGGAGCTGGTGCCGATAAGACCTCGCTGAATACGGCGGCAGTGAAGAATCCCGATATTTTACGGGCCGGAGCCGAGCAGTTTGGCGCGCAGTGCATCGTGCTGGCTATTGATGCGCGCTCCAATGCTGCTATGCCGAGCGGCTATGAGGTCTTTGTGCATGGCGGGCGCACCCCGACCGGCCTGGATGCGCTGGAGTGGGCGCAACGCGGGGTCTCGCTCGGTGCGGGTGAGATTCTGTTGACCAGCATGGATCGTGATGGCACGAAGCGGGGCTATGATCTCGTGCTGACTGAAAAAATTTCGCACGCTGTCACTGTGCCGGTAATTGCGTCCGGCGGCGTCGGCACACTGGAGCATCTCTACGAGGGCTTAACTGTTGGCGCGGCTGATGCGGTGCTAGCGGCCTCTATTTTCCACTTTGGCGAGTATCGGGTTTGTGAGGCGAAGCGATATTTGCAGGAACGGGGTGTGGTAGTCAGACCGTGCTAAGATTTTTAAGGAGGCTAGATGGCAACACCTTCTTGTGGTAGAGGAGATATCTCGCGCTCTAAATTTTGAGAATGAGGAAGATAATGAGGAATAGCCCCTCTTGCTTGTATTATGGATAGTGCCACAAGATAGCACCATCGCTGGCTCGGATGACGTCAAAGGCTTTGGGGCCGCTCATGTAATCTATGAGTAGTAGTCCATCGTTTGTATCTGTATACCAGAGCATGGGCACGGATGTAAGATAGATCCAACGTGTTATGCCATCCAAGCTCAGTGCCTGGATGGAAGTATCCTGCCATATGTAAAGTATATCGCCTACTGACAGTAAGCCATACTGAAAAGGACTCACGATTTGTCGCCAGAGCAAACTGCCATCGCTGGCACGGAGCGCGACGACTGTGTTGTCTTGTAGTCCTATGTAAACTATACCGTTTTGAATCTCCGGGCTGGTTTTGAGCGTCGCATCGTATCTCCAGAGGAGTTTACCAGTGGTTGCACTCAGAGCAATGATGCCCTGGAAGCGATTCACGTTAAGATAAACCTGATTATCCTTTTCAGTAGAAATGCTGACAGGCAGGCCTTGCCCAATATATTGCCAGAGGGTATGACCAGTGTTCAGGTTTCGGGCCAGGATGATGTTGGGGTCAGATTCATAGTAAATGATATGGTTTTGTATGAATGGTTCCCACCATCCGCTAGCATCAACATAGGTCAGAAGTTGTGCGCCATCACTGTTGCGCAGGACATGGACACGTGCGTCGGGGGTAAGAAATGTAAAAGTATCGGCTGTTAATGAGAAATTGAGTGATGCAACCGTGTGGGTAGCATACTGCCAGATTATGTTGCCGTTGTGAGGATTCAGGGCCAGGAGTGTGCCGTCGGAAGTATAAAAGTAGATGATGTTGCTATTTCCCATGAAAGGGGTTGGGCCAGCGGGAGGAAGTTGTCGTATCCAGAGCAAGATACCGTTGAGGGCGTTTCTGGCTTCAAGGGTACAAGCCTTATAAGTCGAGCAGGTGAGCCTGTATATTGTTTGATTAATGACCTCAAACGTAGAATTACGGTCCCACTGGAAGATACGCCAGGCTACTTTACCGGTGGCGGCTTGTCGTGCCATTACTGTGCCGTCAACAGTTTCAAAGTAGACCATGCCATTTGCTATGCTTCGCCAAGCACAGCTCTCGCGTGATCCTGCACGCAACTACGCCATCGTGCAGGTGTTATTACAGACGGGAGTGCGCCTCTCAGAGTGCAGCGGTCTGACGTTTGGAGATATCAGCTTTGGCGAGCGCGGGGGAATGCTCCGCGTTCGGGCTGGCAAAGGTAATAAGGCGCGATCTGTGCCTTTGAATAGTTCTGCCCGTGACGCCCTTGCTACCTACGCAGCCCCAAGACTGAACGTGGAGAAACCTTCCATCAAAGCAGTTGCAGCTATGTGGCCTAAATCTGGCTCTCCTCAGACATTTGAACCCATCTTCGAGAGCCAGAAAGGAGGCGCGCTCACAACCTCGGCGATGGGGCAAATGATCGCCGATCTGGTGAAAGCGGCTGGGGACCTAGTGCCAGAGGACACCTCTGCACATACGTTGCGACATACCTTTGCACGCAATTACCTCTCGCAGTATCAGGAGATATCGTTGGGTTAGCAACACTGTTGGGACATAGCTCGCTTGGCACCACACGGCTCTATAGCGAACCTTCCGTCTCACAACTCGCCACCCGCATTGAGCGTCTCCCGCTCAATGCCTATGGAAAATAACATCGGATGCTCGAAAAAGGAAACAATGATAATCTCGACAGTAATATGCTCTCCCATCTAAGCAAGAGCTGTTTTGAAAACACTTCCATATTTTCCGAACTCAAAAAGATACAGAATTTAGACAAGTATGTCTATGATAGTGTTGGAAAGAGAGCAGCCAACTATGGTTCATCAAGCTGATACTCACATAGAAGAAGAGTATGCAGATTCTCCATCTTATACGGATAGCATTGAACTTCCGTCGGACGTTCTTCTATTACATTTTATTGCGACTGGGGTGATCCAACTCGCAGAACGTGTTGCCAGAGGCACACCTATCGATTCACACTATCCGATTCCCTTACAAATAGGCCTCAATCGACTGAATGTCATCCGCTACCGCCATAATCTTCCCCTTGTACACAGTGTTCCAGATCTTCTTTCATGGTGTCGTCGGCCATTCAAAGAGTGGCCTCTTGATATCGCTCTAGCGCAGTTGGACCCTGATGATAGTCTTTTAGATGATCAATTTCCTACCAGTATTTGCGAGGCACTAGCTTGCGCCACAAGCGACGTAGAAGCAGATCTCAGCGAGCGCCGTTTTATGAGTGCAGTCTTTAACGCTTGCCAAACAGCAAACGCTCCAGGGGCATATGTCACTTTTCGGCGTTTGCTCATTGAGCATCCAGTGCTTACCGAGTTTGAATTAATCCAACAGCGCAATGATCATCCCGAGTTGAACCTCTTGACGGACCATCTGAAAGTTGCCTACGAAGATGCTCCGCTCGATTATATGCTCAAGGGGAACTTTCATTGTTGCCCAATTTGTGGCAACCTCCAGCAGCCAACTGTACAGATGGACCGGCTTCTTTGCGAGGAAGAACGGTGCCGGAGACAGCAGGCAGCGAAGCCAGGCCGCGTGATACCTGCACGTGAGCATGTTCTTTGGCTCAAACGTGGATTACGGCGGTTTGTTACCCTCCCAGGACTGACCGAGGTGCGCCTCGAACGGCAGTTGCTCGCACTCAAGCTTCAGGTAGATCTCTGGCCGGATTTTGACAGCTATGACCTGCGTGTTGAGTTTCCCGATGGAAAAGCATGGGCAGTCGATGTCAAAGATTGGGCTAACCCCTTCCTCCTGGCTCTCAACGTCAAAAATATTCCTCTGAGTCCGCCTTTAGAAAGAGGCTATTTTGTTTTCCCCGATGATCGATCCTGGCAGGCTGACTATGTGAGAGCATTTCGCAACGCCTGTAATAGTCGGAAGAGTTCTGCAAAGGTGTGTATCGGTGGTAATATCCAGGCAAAATTCGAGAGGCATTTTCTTGCAGATGTTAAAAAACGGCTAGCAGCTTGTAAGGGAGTCGCTAATGCGTAGTACTTATGATCTCTGGGGGCACCTGGAAAAAGAACTCAAAAAGCGCCTCAAGGGAACTGATGTGACAGAAAGTCTGGGTGCCAGACAGATTTGCGAAGTGGAGCTGGGACTCTATCTCCTTTCACAGTTAGCTCCAAGCGCACCTGCACGAGCACTTTGGGTCCTTTTGACGGGGTATGACTTCCCCCTTCCAGAACTCCAGGGCCTTAACAAGAAGCAACACAATATGTGGAATATCGTGCGCCATATTTTGCTTCATTTCAAAAATGCGCGCCACTGGGAAGAAATGCTCGAACGTTACCGTAATGTAGATGAGCGTTTGAGACTCTACGAGGTTGATAGCAGCTATGAACGATTCACGAAGCGCATTATCAGTATCGAAGCCAGGCGTGAGGAGGTCTATTGTAAGGTTGCGCAGCAACCCCTGCCCCATGTTACACGGAAGATCCGCTGGGCCGAAGCCGGCAACACCTATTTATGTGCAGACAAGCGCAAACGGCACCATGTCACGATTCCTCCTGATATGCCAATACCTCCTTTGCCTCAGGGACATAATCTCTGCGGAAAAAAATCGCATCCCCCAATCCTCATTCCCTGGAATGATTTGCTTACCACTGCTCAATGGATGGACGATCAACTCGCACAGGGAGGCTATCCGAAGCGGGATTGGTATAAAACCATGCTCCGTGTCCGCCTACACATTTCGGAGGATGAGAATAGTGAATTTGTGTCGGTTGACACTCTTCAGTTGGGAGCAACTATGCATGTTGTCGGTATGGTGAGCTCAGGCAAATCAACATTGATGGACGTGCTTGCTGTGTGGGCTTCCCGCCACGGATACCATATTACGCTAGTTGTTGGCGATGTTATTGCAGTATTTGAGCGGGTACAACAATTTGTTCGTTTTGGTCTGAAAGCTGCTCCTATTCTGGGAGCATCAAATCGCAGGCACCATGCGGATCGACTCCATCGCGCCTTAACCGCTGAGCAATCCCAGCATCCTCTGCTCCACCAACATATTGGCTTCAACTACACCAGTTCTGCTTGTTTGCTTGATGGGCTTCGCAACGCAGCCAAACCATTTGAGATGGAGGCTGTGCCTTGCATGACGCTAGTGCCTCTCTCGTCAGATGAAGATGCAGAAGAAACGCCATCAATACATGAAGGGGACGAAGTATGCGCCTGTCCCTTCTACAGTAATTGTCCATACCACCAGGCCCAGCTTGATCTAGTAGAGGCCACTATCTGGGTTGCAACGCCAGCAAGCCTCGTCTACACCAATGTTGCTCCTCAACTTAATCCTGAGCGACTACGTTTTCTCGAACTCGTCTATCGCAGAAGCGATATTGTTGTGATCGATGAAGTAGATCGCGTCCAAGTCCAGCTTGACCAGATCTTCAGCCCAAGCCTCACGCTTATGAGTCGAGGGAAAGACTCATGGCTTGGGAGCATTCTTCAGAAGGTGACACAGCGGCTGAGTGAAGAAGGATTAGGCCAGTTCCGCTATGAAGAAGTGAAAGCATGGGCAAAAGAGTTGGCTGCCGCCCAAGGTGCGGTTTATAGTATTTATGATCTCCTCTTAAATGAGCCAGTCCTCTACAACTGGGTCGAGCGCGGGCATGACTACTTCAGTGGTTTAACCCTGCTCGAAAAGCTTACCATCGAATTAACGGGCATACCAAAAGACCCAAAGGTCTCTCCGTATAAGCATAAAGACTTTGAGACTTTCTGGATTCCATTCAAAAAATTTCTTGATGACCCTCTAGGAGATCGCAGACTAGAAGAACACGATCTCGCCCAACTGGCACGGCAAGTCATCGCTGTACGGGACAAAAAGGCTCGCCAGGCCTTACTTGACTGGCTTAAGCAGCAAAAAACTATAGCTTTGTCAGAACAGGAACTTCGAGACTACGCCTTGAGGCTTGAGTTCGCCATTATGCTCGAAGTGCTCTCGGACCGATTAGATACACTCATTCGTCAGTGGAAGCAGGTAGAAGCTATTCTTGGCCTGGAAGGAAGTAGTCCGGTCCTTTTCCACCGTCCTCCTGAAGACTATGCTGCGCTGATCCCTGATGCACCGATGGGCAATATTCTTGGATTTCAGTACCTCCGCCCTTCAGATGACCCAAACGGTCCTGGAGATCTGCGCTTCTTCCGCTGTATGGGAGTCGGACGCTGGCTGATCCTCCACCTTCACGATCTTTTTGCATCCGACGGTTTGGAAGGGCCGCATACGTTACTTCTCTCGGGAACGAGTTGGGCCGGAACTTCGCCCAGTTATCATGTACAGGTTCCTGTCACCGGCGTCCTGCTGGCTCCAAATGAGGAAGTTGAGGCTATTAACAAAAGCACGTTCGAGCTAAAGATTCTCCTGAATAATCAACAACAACCGATAGAGATTTCCGGTAAAAAAGGGCACCAGCGTCTCCACGCCTTGCAAGAAATGCTCTATGCCCTCTCGTATCAGGAGAAGATGGGAAGCACTCTGCTTCCTAGCCTCTTAGAGCAAAAGAGAGACGAACTCCCCCCCGAAAGGCAACGTATCCTGCTCCTAGTTGGTAGCTATGATGAGGCGGAGAAAGCATATCAGTTCTTGGCAGAGAAACGTCGAGATTGGGAAGATCATATGGTCTACCTAGTTTCTGATGATGATGAGTTTGAAAGTGAGTGGCGCACCCATCACCGTCGTCTACAACGCGGTATGGTAGACCGTTTTGCACGGACTGGGGCCTGGCTACTGATAGCCCCTTTGCTTGCGGTTGAGCGAGGTCACAATATTCTTAATGAGGATAAGAAAGCTGCCATTGGAGCAGTCTACTTCCTTATACGTCCCCATCCCCGTCCAGACGATATCAACTACATCATTCACGCTATCAATCGTTGGGCGGTTGAAATGCATCAGGACTTGTCCTGGTTCACCTCTCAGCACAACGGGAATTTGCCGAACTTAGAGGAGATAGGGAAAGCATTTCGTACTGAAGCATTTCGACAGTGGCGTTACCTTGTACGAATGCCGCTCAGATATAGTACACTACCATATGATGCCCGTAGAGCCCTTATCTGGAGTCAGCAGGTTTCGATCTGGCAGGTGATCGGACGATTGGTGAGAGGAGGGTGTGAAGCGCAGGTATTTTTCTGCGATGCAAAATTTGCTCCACGCACGGCCCAACTTGCGGAGGAGGACGAAGGTGAAAATACTAGTCTGCTTTTTGGAATGAGAGAAGTACTTCGTCCTTATTTTGAGAGTGCTGTCCAGACCATTTCCCGGCGTGAAAAAGATCTGGTACGCATCTTGTATGAGCCGTTGTATCGCGCATTAGATCAAATGGAGGGGATCTACTAATGGTTTTCAACGAACTACGCCCGCTTGCCTTTAGAATCGCACCCGATGTGAAGGAACTCCCACATCACTTCGTCACGCTTGGTATTCCCGAAGACTTGAAGCGCCTGATGCGTAAGGAGCTGGCAGCCGCACTCAATCGCGAACCGGACAAAACACGCCCCCGCGTGAGTGTGCTCAATAAAGCTGTGCGCATGCTCGTTCCCGATCTCATCTCTATCACACGCAACGCAGATGAAGCTTCTGTCCAACCCTGGCTCTATGGATACGGCCAGGAGCCCGCAAGTTCTTTAGCTATGCAGCAGATTATGCGTTCGTGGATCTACACATCATTTCCTGCCCAAATGCCGGAGGCAACGAAATATACACTTGCTAGTAAAATTACCGCCGACTCCTTAGTCTGGCGTCAACGGGTTGTCGATCTCGCCCGATGGGAGATGGCAGAGAATGGAACGGCTATGCAATCGAAGACAGAGGGAGTAGATCGCTTTGTGTTGCTTCCCGATCTTTTGGCGGCACGCCTCTGCCAGCCAAGTATCGAACTCAATTGGGGAACTCATCAACTCCGTTTCCGCCGCTGTCCGAGTGCTCCTGGTAGATCGGGAACTGAGCTTATTTCCTGGCCTCCATTACCTTATGAGGACAGACAGAAGCGATTATGGCCCTATTCCATTGTCTTGACGCTTACCCTCCAAACTGTCGCCTTTCAATCCTTTCCAGAATTGCACTGCGATATTGGCATTCGTAGGTGGGCAGGACCACCCATTGAGTATCTTCCAGGAGACAAAGAAACAAGCGTGTACCTGCTTGACAGCGTTCCCTGGATTGAAGGCATTCACTACTCAAATAGCTTTCAGGTGGCACCAATGGCGCGGCAGCGAGTGCCAAAGGCAGAGCAGAAGGACGGTGCATCAATATATCGCCTTGCCTGGAATAGCGATCTTGTGAAATTGCTTGATTATTTGCGCGCAAGAGACCGTTTCCCTAATCCACAAGACTTGATTCAAACACCGAGCGCATATCTGAGGGACGATGGGAAGCCCTCTGCATCGATAGTGTATCGTAACGGTATTGAGCCAGCGCACGAGGTCGGCCCAGGGCTTATGCCAATAGATCGTCATCATTTTGCCGAGAGGTTAAAAGAAATATTTGCCCCAGAATTTGTCTTTATCGATGCCCCACAGCGCAAAAAATATCCTGTGGCAATCCCCGAAAATCCGTTCATGGAAAAAGAAGATGAGGAGGATCAGTCAGAGAAGTTAACTTCCGAAAAAGAAGTATCTTCCAGTTTGCTTGCTCAACGCCGTCTCGTTGCTGCCAAGGCTATTGGCAAACATCTGACGCTGGGTATATGGTATCAATCCGACATCATTCGGCAGGTTCTGCTACAAGCGCTTCATACTCTCTTAGGATACCCCTTAGTCTCAGAAGAATCATTCACCTGGGTCACGGATGAGTTGAACCTCACAGTACAAATACGGCCTCTTGGATCGATAGGTGACGCACTCGATATTAAAGCCAGGGAACGGAGAGCTGAACTCCTACGTGCCGCCATTCGCCAACGCACTGAAGAAATTTCAGAAGTCGTTCCCCTGGCTGATGGAAGGGCAGCGGCGTTAATAGAGCTTGATCCAGCTCAGGAATTTGGAGACGCTGATCCTAAATATGCCCTGAGAATAGGCTTCGCTCAGATGGGCTGGCTGACACAATTCATTACACCATACAAAGAAAATAAGAGGCTTCCTGAGAAGCAGCGACAAAAGGAGGAGGAAAAAGTCACGCATCGAGCAACTGCTGCGCTGCGTGATCTGCTTCGTCAATGTGGTGTTCTTGGGGCTATGCCTCAAATAGTAAACAAAGGAAAAGTCACTGATTCGTCCATTCCTAGTCCATTGCATTATCTAGGGGTTTGGCTTATCAAGCAGTATGCTCCCAGTAGCCATACCCGTATCCCTCAGATGCTTCCTATCGTTGTCCATATGGCATCAGATACCCACGAAGTGCATGTGAAAGCGCGCGGTTTCACAGACTGGCTCTCCTATCCAGACACGCTCCTCGCATTAGCGCAAGGTCAAGCTCAAGGGGTGCGTAAACCGAAAGATGCCTTACCCTTCATTATGGACACCCTTAATCGCTTCATTCCCACCTGTCCTCACATAATGCTGTTTTTCCATGCGCAGAACTTTCGCAGTGCTTGGAACTGGCTCACAAATGAACGGATCACAAAAGCATTGCCAGCACCTTTCTCAAAATACAAGCATTTGCGCATTGTTCGTGTTCGTACCGGCGAACACGAGACACCAGAATGGTACGCTCAAAGCGAGGAAGTGCCTTACGGTTTTGCAAAGGGAATTTTTATGCTCGGCGAGAGCGGCCATATATTCGCCAGTATACAAGAGAAACCACCTACTACCCAAAATCTGAGCAAGGAGTTGTCGAAAGGGATGTCTCGCACCAAAACAGATAAGGAGGGCAACCAGAAAAACATTGATCCGAATCCCACTGTTGCCGCATGGAATCCCGGCCTGGTTGAAATGACCATATCCTGCGCTCAACCCAACGAAACGCTTATGTGTGCGACGATAGCAAACGAGTTGCGTCATGCAATGGCATCGCACTACAACCATCCCACAATCTATCCTATTCCACTTCATCTTGCCTCGTTGATTGAAGAGTATGTCTTACCTCTTCAAGAAATAGAGGATAGCGACGTGTGGAATGAAGTAGAAACGTATCAGCTTGAAGAAGAGGAATAAGAACCACTCATAACAGAACCATTCAAGAAGAATAGAAGTCAGTATGATTAGATTTAGACATGTTTACGTCATTCAGAGAACAGAGGAAGAAGGCTCTCCTACCTATACTGCCATTTTTCCGGCACTTCCTAATGTTGGAGGTATCTCTGATACCCCTGACGGTGCGATTAGTGCTCTCCGAGCCGCTCTCATAGGCGTGTTGAAGGATATCGAAGATGAAAGCGAGCTACCTGACTCATTGGAGCCAGGTGAGATTGTTGGTTTTGGGGTTCTAGAAGCAACATCGGATGACGAGCTGCCACTTGGGGAAGATGATGAGTTACCACTTGAGGAGGTCAGCGAGGAATAAATAACCCATTCAACAGTAGCAAAGGTGATCTATGGGCTATGTATTGTCTCTTATGAGGAGAGAGACCGTGATTTTGCCAAAGAGCTAATGCTTCGGCTGAAACATGTTGGTATTCCCGTTTGGGAACAGGGAAATATCACTCATGTACTAGCTGAGCGGTACGCGCAAAGCGACCAGGCAATTAGAAATGCCTCAGCACTTATTGTAGTGATGACCCCAGAGGCTAAAGCTTCTGAAGCTGTTACCTATGAGTGGATATTTGCGCTTGGAGCGGGTGTACCTGTAATTCCACTGCTTTTGCAAGAAACATCTCTTCCTTCGCGCTTGGTCATGCTCTCTCGCTTCGATTTTACAAATTCTGCTCTCTTGCCCTGGGAAGATTTTATCGAAACGTTGCAGATGACGCTCAAAGAGACTGAGTCCCACAGGGTCTTTACGCCGCATGGAACCCCATCTTATATTCGAGAGGCCATCAAGGCCCTCGATAGTGCGAATCCTGACGACCGTGAAGGGGCAATTGATAACCTGGCTCAGTCAGACCATCCTATAGCAGTCGAGGCATTGATTGGGGCATTGTCTCACCCACTGCAAGATGTACGCATCTTTTCAGCCCTGGCAAGAGGCTACGCTGGCGATGCACGTGCGATCCCTGGACTCCTGGATGCTCTCAATCAGAAAGATGAGGATATTTCTGATAGCGCAATCATTGCCTTAGGCAACATTGGAGACGTGGCTGTTGCACCACATCTCATCAATGCACTCTATCGCCGCTGGGACCGCAGCCGCTATTTGATCGCTGATGCCTTTGAGAAGATGGGTAAAGCTCTAGAGGCAAAGAAGCCTTAGGAAGTTTCCCCATAACTAATATCACCAGCTTGATTTCTCCATACCCATTCTAAATAATGCGATAGGTTGCCTGTCCACATCACTTCTACAGTAGAAAACAAGAAACCATGCAGGGAAGATCATTCTAAAATTAGCGCGGACGTTTTCAACCCATTCTAAGGCTTTTTTCTAAAATTACTGCGGATTTTCTGCTTATTCTAAAATTATTCTGGACGGCACAGATCAGCTCGGCGTGTGTTTGAGGCAGAGGCGTATGGGAGTCGAACCCACCAGGGGACGCGCCGAGCGCCCCCCCAGCCGTTTTGAAGACGGTGAGACCCACCGGGATCCCTACACCTCCACGCTGCGCTACTATTGTGCCATGCTTCTGTCTGCCTGTCAAGCCAGTTCGCGGATGCGTTGCACGCTGACCTCGGTCAGATCATGTACCGCCAGTTCGGCAGCGCGCAAGCCGGGCAGATCGCGTCCACCTGTGACTGCGATGGCATACATACCGGCAGCGTGGGCCGCCTCGATGCCTGCGACGGCGTCTTCAATCACTAGACAGTGACGCGGCTCAACCTGTAAGAGTTCGGCGGCTTTGAGGAAGATGTCCGGCGCGGGCTTGCCACGGGCCACCATCTCGCCGGAGACAAACACGTCGAGATAGCGGTCGAGGCCCAATAGTTCTTTAATAAGTTCGATATTGGCCGGTGGTGTTGAGCTACCAAGTGCCTGTCGATAACCTGCTTCGTGCAAGGCACTCATTAGTTCGATAGAGCCGGGGAGCGGGTGCGCCATCTCGCGGATCAGTTCGCGGAAATAGCTCTCTTTGCGGTCGGCAAGTTCGCGTACCTGCTGTGGTGTCAATTGCCTGGGGGCGAACAGGGCGGGAATGATCACGTCGTTGCGTTTGCCAAAATCGGCCCAGAACTGTTCGTCGGTAAAAGGAATACCCTCTTCCCTGGCCAGACGATACCAGGATAGCCGGTGCGCTTCCGCACTATCGATAATCACCCCATCAAGATCCCAGATGACCGCTCGAATAGTATTTGCCATGATGTCAGTAAGACTCCTGCTGTTTTCTTTTATGATACCACTTCAATGATAGGGCGACTCTTCAGCTATTGCGTAGACGCTCCTCGTTTTCTCATGATAGAATGGGCGCAAGCTAGCGCGCTGCCCATCGCAAGCTGGTAAGCGTGATGCATAATTCCTTTATTGAGGAATATCTGGTTGAAAGGTCTACTATCAAATATGGGTTATCCGAAATTTTTTCATGAGGAAATAGAAACGCTGCCCCGCGAAAAGCTGAAGCGTATGCAATTGGAGCGGCTTCAGCGCATTGTCGAACGGGCATATACAGAAAACGTATTTTACCGTAAATTGTATGATGAAGCGGGAGTAAAGCCGACGGATATCAGGCATCTGGAAGATATTCACAAGTTGCCATTCTTGGAAAAGAAGACGGTACGCGCGGCTTATCCCTATGGCATGGCGCTGGTAACGCCGGGGGGAACAGGTGGGGCCTTGCAGATGCACAGTACCAGTGGCACGACAGGGAAAAGTGTGCCGGTTTTTGCCACCAAAAAAGATATTGCCTACTGGTCAGACCTGAACGCACGCGAGCTATGGATGACTGGGTTTCGTCCAGGCGATATTCTGATGAATTGCTACGGCTATGGACTGGCGACCGGTGGTTTCGGTTTTCATTATGGCGCGATGGCGATGGATGTGATGGCGATTCCGATGGGGTCGGACGCGCGTCAGTATGAACGCATGCTCGACTTTATCGTTGATTTTGGTGTCACCGGCATGTGTATGACGCCCTCGGTGGGTCTGTATGTTGGTACGAAGGCGCGTGAGCATGGGATCGATTTTACACGAACGAAACTTAAAATAGGGCTGTTCGGGGCCGAGCCATGGCCCTGGGAGACGCGGCTCAAGCTGGAAGAGCTGTTTAACATCACTGCTTATGATGAGTATGGCATGACGGAATTTTTGGGGCCGGGGATGACCTGTGAGTGCGAGGTACGGGATGGTATGCACGCCTGGGCTGATGCCTTCCTGGTAGAGTGCATCGACCCGGAGACGGGCGAGCCAGTAGAAGAGGGTCAGGAAGGTGAACTGGTCTGGACATGGCTGGCCGCCGATGGAACAGCTATGAT